>CEOJ01109554.1_pt1 | contig 13990 bp, 10 predicted proteins | sample 530281 | NCBI WGS metagenome assembly CEOJ01 (sample SAMEA2619879, study PRJEB7988) | marine metagenome | isolation source: saline water (ENVO:00002010), including | reverse complement strand
TTCAAGCATGTAAACGCTGCACTGAAAAGATGGGCCTACAAGAAAAGAAAGTTGCCCCTGGCCTATCAAGAGTTAACAACTCAAATGCTACATCTGGAGGATATGGCGGGATTGGTAGAAAAGGTAAGGACATTATGTTGAGAGGTGAAAAGGAATTATCTTCTGATTTCTCTAAACTTGTAACCGAGGCAAGAACTGCCAAAGGCTGGGATAAGAGGGAATTGGCCCGAAGAATGGCTGAAAAAATTAATGTCATCAATAATGTTGAATCTGGGAAGCGCCCAACAGATGCAGTGATCAGAAAGTTGGAGCGGACTTTGGATATCATACTGATGGTCGATGCTTCCCCAGATGAGAATCGTCATGTAAATACTGGACAATCTAGAGGATTAACTCTTGGTGATTTCTTATTGGGTGACAAGGAATGAGAAGTTCCAACGATATACCTATTCACGCAATTTGGTTGGCACAGGATGACCCAAAAAAGAACACTGCAGTCAGATTATCTAAACGTAATGACCTGATATTACATGAGCGATTTAACAGATTACCGCGCAGGGGGATTATTCTCGAACCTCTTTGTGGTAAGGTACTAGGCCCAGAGGACCATTCGATTCTTTTGGAAGAGGGAGGTTCACTTGTTGGCCTAGATTGCTCTTGGGCGCAAATTGAGGATTCGGTTCATCAAGTAATGAAACGTACCAAACTGAAGCCGAGAATGCTTCCGCTACTACTAGCTGCAAATCCAGTAAACTGGGGTAAGCCAAGTAAAATGACTACTGCAGAGGCTCTAGCGGCATCCTTGTTTCTGATTGGGAAAGAAGAACAGGCACGCAGTTTGCTATCGGCTTTCCGGTGGGGTGAACAATTCTTCATACTAAACAAGGAACCACTGGAAGCATACAGAGAGGCAAAGTCATCTGCCGAATTGGTAAATTTACAATTTGAATTCTTTGATATTTCAAGAAACGAATAATCTAGCAATTTCTATTTCCTTGGCACTATAGCATAGGCCATGGTCGAGCGACCCATACACCGATTGGTTGACGGGAATGTGAAGCCCGAATTTGACGATTTGGCTGAAGAGTCAATAGTCACGCTTTATTCTAATGGAGAGATTGTTGTCAAATTACTTGCAACACCCCTTGATTTAGAAGATTTAGCAATTGGCCATATTCGTTGTGAAGGTAGAGGACATGTAGAGTCTTTGACATTGGATGGTCATGATTTACATCTAAATGGCAATTTTGTAAACCGTCCTACCGGTGACCTGCTAACAGCGGCATGTGGTGCGTGTACAACCGGAGATATTGAGCAACCATTGGACTTGGTTTCACGCACAATATGCCTAGAATCAGACATTGGTAAAATGATCGACAGCATGAAGGAAGAACAACTTCTTTTTTCATCGACAGGTGGTGTTCACGCCGCCGCAGTCTTCAATCAAAATGGCGATTTATTAGTCGTTAGAGAAGACATTGGGCGCCACAATGCATTCGACAAAGCAATAGGCGCATCTGTCAGAGGACAATTCGATGCCAAAATTTTAGTTTTATCCAGCAGAATAGGCTGGGAGTTGGTTGCTAAAGGGGTACGTTCTGGTGTTGAGTTGATTATCGCTGTAGGCGCAATCAGTTCTGCAGCCGAGGCTTTAGCAAGGTCGAGCGGGATTACATTGGTGGGATTTGCTGCAAGCAAAAACCCTGCTATTATTGGGGATTTGAGCCGCATCATTGACAAGCCCTCTTCCTCAGGGTAAAATTATGTCAGGTCGCGAAGGTGTTTCACCAACTACTCCACGCGACAACAATCCTCTCAAAATCAAATCAACTAAATCGGTTGCTGCGGGCATTCCTGCAGCAACTTCATCCATGTTTCATGGAATAAAGAAGATGGGTATTACAAAGACAATCAAAACACTTACTACAGTAAATCAGCCTGATGGTTTTGATTGCCCAGGTTGTGCTTGGCCAGACCCTGAACATTCTACCGCGTTTGAGTTTTGTGAAAATGGAGCAAAAGCTGTGGCCGATGAAGCAATGAAGGCGAATGTAAACCCCGACTTTTTTTCAAAACATTCTGTCCAACAACTGTCACAAAAGAGCGACTATTGGTTGAACAATCAGGGAAGACTTTCTCACCCTATGGTGCTTAAATCTGGCAGTAATCACTATGAAGAAATATCATGGGAATCCGCCTTTGATTTAATTTCAAAAACAATTTCAGATTCTGCTGATCCAAACCGTTCAGTTTTCTACACGTCAGGACGCACCTCTAATGAAGCCGCATTTTTGTACCAGTTGTTCGCTAGAACATTAGGCACTAACAACATGCCTGATTGTTCCAATATGTGTCATGAATCGAGCGGCAGGGGTCTAGGGGAAGCAATCGGTATCGGCAAGGGAACTGTAACGTTAGATGATTTCAATCATGCTGATGCCATATTAGTCATTGGACAGAATCCAGGAACTAACCACCCGCGTATGCTTACAGCACTCAGAGACGCAAAGAGAAACGGTGCAAAAATTATCCACGTTAACCCACTACCTGAAACAGGACTAGTTCGCTTCAAGCATCCACAGGATTACATGAAATTATCATTTGGTAGCGAAGCCTTGGCAGACATGCACATGCAGGTTAAGATTGGAGGAGATGCTGCTTTAATGCACGGATTGATGAAAGTGCAATTAGAACTGGATGCCGTTGATCATGAATTTGTCAAACAATGTACTTCAGGCTATGACGATATGGTTGACAATGTTACATCAACTACTTGGGAGCAAATTGAAGCAGATTCAGGACTTACAAGATTTCAAATCGAAACTGCTGGAAGAATGTTAGCGAAGTCGAAAGCTAGTATTGCATGCTGGGCTATGGGGCTTACACAGCATAGAAACGGAGTAGCTGTAATTCAAGAAGTCACTAATTTGATGCTAATTGGCGGCCATGTCGGAAAGCCTGGTGCAGGCCTATGTCCTGTCCGAGGACATTCGAATGTTCAGGGCGACCGTACTGTAGGGATATGGGAGCGCCCTAGTGAAGCCTTTTTGCAGAAATTAGACAAAGCCTGTGGAATAACTAGTCCTAGAGAACACGGAGTAGATGTGGTTGAGGCAATAAAACAAATGAGGGCAGGGGATGTAGACCTCTTCTTCTGTATGGGAGGTAACTTCATTTCAGCAACACCAGATACCGAATTAACAGCTGAAGGACTAAACAAAGTCAAACTTACAGTACAGGTTTCCACTAAATTGAATCGCTCCCACCTAGTAACCGGAGAAACCGCATTGATTTTGCCATGTCTTGGCAGGACTGAAGTCGACAAGCAGCCTTCAGGTGAACAGTTTGTGACGGTCGAGAATTCAATGGGCGTAGTTCACACGTCGCAAGGTGGCCTCAAACCTGCGAGTGCTCATTTACGCAGTGAGCCTTGGATAGTTGCTAGTCTAGCTTCTGCTGTGCTAGAGGATGAGAGAGATTGGATGGCATTAGTCGAGAATTATGACCTAATCCGGGATTTGATGAGTGAGGCACTTTCTGGCTTCGAGGATTACAATGTAAGAGTCAGAACTCCCAATGGGTTCTATCTTCCTAACCCACCAAGAGACAGTAGAACTTTCAATACAATTAATGGTAAAGCCAATTTCATTTCTCACTCGTTACCAGAAGTTACTGTATCTGGTGATAAATTTGTAATGATGACCATTCGTTCACACGACCAATACAATACAACCATTTATGATTTGCACGATAGGTATAGAGGCATCCATGGAAACAGGAGAGTTGTATTGATGAACGCCGATGACATGATTCAGCGAGGCTGGAAATCAAGACATATCGTTGATATCGTGTCCCATCATAATGGAGAAGATAGGAGAAGTGATGGCTGGCAGGTTATCGCTTATGACATTCCTAGGGGAAATATTGCCACATATTTCCCAGAGGCTAACGTACTAGTACCTCTAGATTCAACTGCAGCCAAATCAAATACGCCCACATCTAAGTGGATTGTTTGTAGCCTCCTCGAGCCAGGCATGGAAGTTCTCGAGGAGGAATAGATTTGAAAAAAGGTTACATCGAGTTTTTCTCTAGCAATCCCAAATATCGAAGATTGTGGGCTGCTACAGTAATTTCTCTTCTCGGGGAATGGTTTAACACAATTGCATTATTCTTCTTAATTTTACAATATTCGGGCTCTGAATTTTTGCTAGGAATACTATTTTCTGTAAGAATGCTATTATTCGGTCTATCTCAACCAATTAACGGACTATTGGCGGACCGATTGAATCGAAAGAGTTTGATGTTTTGGTCCAACATAATGCAGATAGGTCTCGCGTTATCTTTCATTTTAGTTGATGGCCCAGAAGATATGTGGTGGTTGATTACAGTTTCAGGTATAATGATGCTCTTGCATGGAGTTTACGTAACAGCAGAACGTGCGGCAGTACCGAATATTGTTGAAGAGGATGACCTAATTACAGCCAATGCAATAGGTAGTGCATCTTGGTCTACAGCACTGTGTCTTGGAGCAATGCTAGGAGGAGTTGTAGTTAGCGAATGGGGAACAGATGCTGCATTCATTATTGATTCTCTGACATTTTTGTTATCATCGATTATTCTCATTCCTTTAGTTATTGATCAAAAGGTAGATGAGAGTATGAAAGGCCCGATTTTCAAAACTGCAATATCGAATATTGTCATTGGATGGAAGAGAATCTACTCAGACAAAAAGTTACTGCGAATTGTTTTTGCAAAAAGTTCCTGGAACCTAGCTGGGGCAGGCCTGGCAGGAGTGTTCTTGGTACTTGCAGGCGCGGATATCACTGGATATGGCGCCGCATTTGGATTTGGTTTGTTCTTCTTTGCACGAGGAATTGGTACAGGCATAGGCCCTCTTATTGCTAGATCTGTATTCAAAGATAAAACAAAATGGCCGTCTTTGATTGGTATACTAGTATCGTTTAGTGGATTATTCTACCTATTTGTCGGATTAACTCTAGATTATTATTTACCACTCACCGTTGCACTGATAATAATCTCCCATTCAGCAAGTGGAGGAAACTGGGTACTTTCTACGGTTCTAACTCAAAGTTGGGTTGAAGATGAAGTTCGAGGAAGAGTCTTTTCCATGGACATGTTGATTCTAGGTACATCCGCAGCAATATCTACTACTACTGCAGGATTTTTAGTTGAATATCACAATTTAAGTTTGAAAACAGGTTTTATCTCTTTTTCGATACTAATGATTGTTTGTGGAATTATATTCACACTTTGGCGCCCTGATAATCAAGCAACACATATTTCATGAGTGCAAACAGGTGGTACCCAAATTAACTTGTCAGAAGGATCGTATGTGTCTAGTTGTAACGTACTACCTTCGCCTTCCTGAATTGTTACTATTGATGATGTCGAGGCAGGTAGGTAATCTTCTCCAGTAGATAATAGAGTCAATCTGATCGTATGTCCTGCATAAACCTCAGCATCCATTGCGATGAACTCCATCATTGCAGTTATTGTGCCGATAACTGGAGTCCACGTTGCGGATAAATCGTCCCCTCCCTCGTGATAGCGCAAATCCATAATTGCATGACCAATGTGTATGCAATCGCTACCATCACAATCTTCCAATAATGCGTACAGTTGACCGCCAACGGTCGATGTGGATACTTCTACGTGTAATCGTGGTAAGCCTTGAATGAACATATCAGTTTCCAACGGTGCACTTTCGTAGACAGGGCCTGTAGATGCATCAGGAAGTACATTTGGACCTCCAGAAATCCTCTCCAGATCTGTACCTAGCGTTAATACAACCTCGGTGGTGTCTGCAGCGGGGTAACGATCTTCAATACGCCAATCACCTTGATTGGATTGGATTTCAACATGCAGTTCAGGCTGCCAACCATCTCCCTTTAGATACCAATCAAACCACTCTAGTAAGTCTTGCATCCAATCGAATCTAATCATTTCCGGGAAAGCTTCCCCGCCTCTGCCTCCTAAATCTGAGCGTTCATACAATTGAATTGTCCTATCCGGATAATCGTGATCCCACTGTCCAAATAGACCCTTGGCCTCGATTCCTCTATCCTTTAGCATATTTATGGTTGGAACTGCCATATGGGGGTCAACATTCCAATCGTGCATACCTTGAATCAAGTAGACAGAACCGCCATAGTTGTCAAGAACTCTATCCAAGAAGTATCTCTCTGCCCAGTATTCTCCGGCTGCTTCGCCTCCCCAAACCCAGGCACCTACTCCAGTCCCTGGGCCAATAATGTAATCTGGACATAAATTTTGGTAGTCTTCTTCATCACCGTCGACTCCATATGAGCCGTATACGCCATTGTGCATTATTGGAGCGCGTGCTTCTGAGGAGCCATTTTTCCACATCAGTTCTTTAACGCCGATAAGTCCAGAAATCGGAACTATTGTTTTCAAGTGTTCATTTCCAAACATAGCAGCTTGCCATGGGGTTGAACCGTCATAGGATTTTCCAATCATTGCAACATTGCCGTTCGACCAATCTTGACTTCCCAGCCATGTGACCGCAGCGTCATTTCCTAATTGCTCAGCAGTTCCCATCAAGTCCATGCAGTGATTTGAGCGACCAGTTCCTGTTACCGAAACCTGTGCAAAAGCATAACCGTGAGGTAATATCTGGTCAATAATCATCTCGCCAAGCCAACTGCCAGGTACTTCAATAGTTGGAGTTTGCACACTCGGCTCTTGGAAATATGGGCCAAATTCTGCAATTACTGGAACTTTGGTGCCTTCTGGGACTTTGGGTAACCAGTATGCCAAAGAAATCAGACCATTAGGGGCGGCTCCGCCCTCTTCTAATGGCAATTCGTATTCGACGAATACATGCGTTGAGTTCCATTCATTCTCTGTTTCCAAGACTTCATAATCTCCAGTTTCCAAGACAAAACCGTTTGTTAAATTGGTAATGTAATCTTGGCCACCTCTTTCCCATACAGGGACACGGACACCACGATCTATTCCAGAAGCTTCGTCCGATTTGACAACCTCGCCCAATGTGATTCCGAGAAATAAGAAAACTATTGCGACAGCAATTGTAACGCCAGCTACGCCGTTGAGAATATTGGTGTCACGACTCGCGTTTGCCAACTCAGCATGATACACTTCCTCCTCCATAGCAAGCCGTACAAGTTGACACTCATAGCACTGACGATTATTACAATATTCAATAAGGCGCTGATTACTCCGCTATTCATGGCAAGAGGGGTTGATGCTATGCGCGCCCATGTAGGCGAAGGCATACCGTATGATTTGCCCCCTCATCCGGGCATTTCAGATGATGTCGATCACGCTCCCAAACGCAGACAGATTCTTTCAATTTCAGAAAAAAGATTGGCCCTGAAAAATGCCCTTCGTTATTTTCCCCCACATTTACATGGTAGATTAGCACCTGAATTCGCTAAAGAACTTGATGAGTATGGTCGAATTTGGATGATGAGATATCGCCCAACTGAATATGAGATGAAGGCTTATCCAATTCAATCGTATCCTACAAAATCTATGCAGGCTGCATCCATAATGCTAATGATTCATAATAATTTAGACAAAGCTGTTGCACAATTTCCTCACGAACTAATTACCTATGGAGGAAATGGTGCTGTATTCCAAAATTGGGCACAGTACCGATTAGTTATGAAGTATCTTTGTGAAATGGAAGATGATCAAACATTGGTGATGTACTCGGGGCACCCTCTTGGATTATTTCCATCTAGCACAGACGCACCTAGAGTCGTTGTCACTAATGGAATGGTTATTCCAAATTATTCCAGTCAGGACGATTACGATAGGATGAATGCATTGGGAGTTAGCCAATATGGGCAAATGACAGCAGGCTCCTATATGTACATCGGCCCACAGGGTATTGTTCACGGTACAACGATTACTATTCTAAATGCAGCCAGAATGTTCTGCGGAGCTGGTGATTCATTATCTGGTATTACGTTCATCACATCTGGCTTGGGAGGAATGAGTGGAGCACAGGCTAAGGCTGCTGTTATTGCCGGGGCTGCTTGTATCGTTAGCGAAATTAATCCTCATGCCGCTAAGAAACGACATGAACAAGGTTGGCTATCTGAAATTGCTGATTCCACTGATGATGCTATCGACCGTATGATTCAAGCGAAAACAACGGGTAAAGCCACATCTATCGGACATATCGGTAATATTGTGGAATTACTAGAAAGAATGGTTGAAAGAAACGTGAATGTTGACCTCTTGTCAGACCAGACGAGCCTGCATAACCCTTGGCAGGGTGGATACTACCCTGTTACATTGACGTTCGCAGAAGCTAAAGAGATGATGTCATCGAATCCTGAAAGATTCCGTAACGAGGTTCAGGAAACACTGCGCAGGCATGCCTCAGCGGTTAATTCCCTAGTTGAGAATGGTGCTTATTTCTGGGATTACGGTAATGCATTTTTGCTAGAAGCCTCCCGAGCAGGAGCAGATGTGATGAATGAAGATGGAACGAAATTCCGTTACCCTAGTTATGTTGAAGACATAATGGGCCCTATGTGCTTTGACTTCGGTTTCGGACCGTTCAGATGGGTCTGCACATCAGGAGACCATAGCGATCTCGTAAAATCTGATAAAATTGCTCTTTCCGTATTGGAGAATATGGCCGCATCATCACCTCCTGAAATCCAACAACAAATGCGAGATAACATTCGATGGATAGAGCAAGCTGAAGAAAATAAGATGGTAGTCGGAAGCCAGGCAAGGATACTATACGCCGATACAGAAGGGCGAAAAGCCATTGCCAAAGCTTTCAACGATGCAATTTCTAGTGGTGAAATCTCAGCACCTATTGTTCTGGGAAGGGACCACCACGATGTAGCTGGTACTGATTCACCATTCAGAGAAACTGCAAACATTTCAGACGGTTCCATGTTTACTGCAGACATGGCTGTTCACAATTTCGTTGGAGACTCCTTCCGTGGTGCGACTTGGATTAGTCTTCATAATGGGGGCGGAGTAGGTTGGGGCGAAGTTATCAACGGTGGTTTTGGGTTGCTGATTGATGGTTCCGCTGAAAGCGAAAGAAAACTTCTCTCAATGCTAGACTGGGATGTAAACAATGGGATCACACGTAGAGCATGGGCGAGGAATGAGGGTGCTATTTTTGCAATCAAACGAGCAATGGATTTGAATCCTAAACTTGAAGTTACTTTACCGAATCTTACCACAGACAACATCATTGACTCGGTCTATGGTGGTGAAGACTGATGAGCAGTATCAAATTAGATGGAAATACTCTGACATCAACGGAACTATCTCTCGTCTCGATGGGAGAAAAGGTGGAAGTTGCATCTGATGCATGGATAAGAGTTGATGCGGCTAGAAATGTCGTAGATAATATTCTTGAAAGCGGAGAAACTGTTTATGGCATCAATACAGGTTTTGGTGCATTGGTTAGTGCATCTATTTCTCCCGAGGATTTAGCGACGCTGCAAGTAAATCTAATTCGCTCACATGCATGTGGTATTGGAGAATATATGAGTATTCCAGATACAAGAGCAATGATGTGTGTCAGGGCCAATTCTCTTGTTAAAGGACACTCTGGAATTCAGAAATCAGTAATTGAGCAGATAATCACCTACCTGAATGAGGATATAATTCCAGTTGTTCCGCGTATTGGCTCCTTGGGCGCGTCTGGAGATTTAGCGCCACTTTCACATATGGCTCTCGCACTAATTGGAGAAGGTGAGGTCTGGACTGATGATGGACCAACACCAACATCTGAAGTTCTTACATCCAAAGGACTGATTGGTGTTGAATTGTCTGCAAAAGATGGTTTATCATTAATCAACGGTACCAGTCAAATGTGTTCATTCTTGTCAAATTCCGAAAATATACTTTCGAGTCTTTTGCCCCTAGCAGATCTAATTGCTTGCGTTTCATTAGAGGCGCGGGAATGCTCAATTCAACCGATGGATCCGCGTGTACATCAGGCAAGGCCACACCATGGCCAGTCACTTGTTGCTGAGCGCATCACTTTTATCATGCGAGATTCTAATATTCTGAACTCACATGTTGACTGTGATAAAGTACAGGACGCATATTCCTTCAGGTGCATCCCCCAAGTACACGGGCCAGTTTTGGAAAATTATCGTAAAATGTGTTCTACTCTAGATATTGAAATCAACAGTGCCACTGATAATCCTCTTATCTTCCCAGACCCGAAAAATCCAGGTAAGAACGAAGTAATTAGTCAAGGAAACTTCCATGGTGAAGTTTTGGCTATTGCAGCAGATAATATGTCTCACTCGTTATTCGAATTGGCCCATATCAGCGAAAGAAGAATCGACCAAATGGTAGACCCAACACGTAGTGGTCTTCCACCCTTTTTGGCAAAGAATTCGGGTTTAGAATCTGGCATGATGATTGTACACTATGTCGCCGCCGCTGCACTTGCTGAAATGCATGCGGGAGCAATGCCACGGTCTGCCTTCTCTACTCCGACTTCGGGTGGTCAAGAGGACCATGTGTCGATGGGTTCTACAGCAACTTGGAATCTTGTCAACTCCTGCAACTTATTGTCTCAAGTATTGGCTTGTGAATTAATAATCGCTTGCGAGGCATTAGAATATCGTAAAGCTGAGCCAGCAAACCATGTAAAATCGCTGTACAATCTTGTCAGAAAGATATCAAAGCCGCTGACGAACGACAGGTCAACCTCTAAAGAAATAGAGTTAATCGCTAAAGAATTGTCGAGTGGCGGTTGGCTTGCAAGAATAGAAGCAGAATGCGGAAGACTCCCTAGATGAGTTCGTCAATTCTTTTTTCGACTTCGTCGAAACCTGTCAATTGCCTAACTCTAAATCTCAACTTAGTGACTTCGGATTTCAAACCCTTTTCCTCTAAAATGTCCAATCGATTATCCAATTCTGTCGCTCTACGCACCTTTTCTTCAACCGATTTATAGATTTCAAATCCCTTTTCATCTGATTCTTGGAATAATGCCGGTTCCGCGGCAGAAACATCAAGCCCCATACGTCTCCATTGTAAGATCCGTCTTCGAGCAATCTCCTTGGAATATCCTTCTTTTGGAATCCTCACTAAAAATGACAAAGAAGTGTTGCTATCTGCCATCTCATCTGCATTTTCCGAACTGAGGTCTATATCCTCATCTTCACTGACTGCAATCTCCGTAAATTCAACTTTTTTTGGCACCTCCCACGATGGTGCTTCACGATGCCACTTAGCACTTTGAATATCATCAAAGATTTCTTCAGCTACAACCAACAAAATAGACCAAGGTTTTCTGTGCAGAGAGTCTTTTAATGACATGGTGAATTTCAAAACTTCGGAAAAGCCATGTAAGGAAATCAACCATTCGATTCCTTCGATAATGGCTATTCCGGTGTGATTTTCAACGCGTTTTGTAATCAAATCGCTAATTTGGTCGAGAGATGGTTGAATAGAGCCCCCCACTTCTTGAGTTGTAACCCAATATGCCTCCACTTTATCCAAATCGATGTGTTCGATAAGACGCCTTTGTGGCAATCGTGAAAGAAAGAGAATATGCTTTTGGTCACGCATTGATAGTGTGTCAACATATGCTAGAATCTCGTCCTGTGACACTAGATCCAAAGTGTATATGTTACCCGCTTTCATTTCCGACATCGGCACCACCTAATCACTCGCGTTATACAGCCCGTTGCACTTCAAGTCCATGAATCATTATATCATCTAAAGGGTTCGGGAAACTTGGGTGGCAGTAATGTCTGAAGAAAATCAAGATATCCCAATGGCGCAATGTGGTGCATGTGATTCAATTATCCCACTCGATAGCGAGTCTTGTCCAAACTGTGGAATTCGGTTTGGTGGCGTAACAGATGAACAGTTAGGAGAATGTGGTGCTTGCAGCGCCATTATACCTGTAGATAGCGAATCATGTCCAGAGTGTGGTGTTTCATTCGTAGAAGTTGAAGATTCTGTACCAGCTACCCCAATTCCAGACGTAGAAGAAGTCACTGTCTCCGATAATTTGGATGAACTGAATGATATTATTCTACCCGAGATTAATCCCGAAACAGAAGCAGCAGATGAAGAAGACCCTGTTGTTGAAGAAGAAGCCGCTGAGGTGCCTGAAATCGAAGAGGTAGTAGAACAAGAAACTGCTGGTGAAGAGCCTGTTTCAGATGCTGTGGAAGATGAGACCTCTGGAGATGAAGTAGACATTGATTCACTCATCGATGATGTCGAAGAGGCTCTAGCTGATGAAATGGCCGAAGTGGCTGAATCAAATGAAGGCGATGCTCAAGAAGAGCCAACTACCACTATTATAGAGCAAGACTCTGAAGATGAGGATAAAGATGCAGAGGAAGAGTTTGACTCTGAAGATTCAGGGGATGCAGAATCCGATGAGTCGGAACCTGAAGAGGACTCAACAGAAGATATTGAAGAAGAGGAAGAACATGCAGACGACGGTATCGATGACGGTGCCGTCGCAATGGCTTTCGATAATTTAGCATTGGCTATCGCAGATTCTGGAATGACAGCTGCTGAAGCATTTGGAGAAATTGATACCAGTGACGACCAAATGATTGATGCGCCTGAATTACAAAAGGGGATTGAGAAGATTGCTGGCGAGAAACTATCTCCAAAGCACGTTACTGCAATCTTGAACCATCTGGATAAAGATGGGAATAGACGTGTTGACCCTGCTGAATTGATCAAGGCCCTAGAAGAGTTAAGGATTGGTATACAGCCAGGTAAGATGCCAAAAGTCAAGACTTTCCCCTCCCCAACACAGAAGTTCTTGATGGGTAAAAAGGCAAACGATATTGTCTACCCAATTGCGTATTTCCTGATGGTTACTTTCATTGGATTGTGGGTTGTCAACGGAGTAGGTCTGCTCGTTGACGGAACAGGCGGCACTATCGTCTATGAGGGTGGTGTTGACCAGTTTGGCGATGAGATCGAAGTTACCAATTGGAACTTGTGTACATCCGATGCTCTGGATGAGCTACCAGATCCCTGTTTCGGCACTGTTGCTGTAGGCGAAACGTATCCATGTGACCCAGCGGTTGATGAAGATAAGTGTGCAAATTCACTAACTCCATTCAGCGGAGAAAATGATGCAATGAGTATGCCAGCAGGGTTCTATGGCGATGGAATAGCAATGATTGCCCTAGGCGTAATTGGCCTTGCTATCACCGCTTATTTACACCTAATCTATGCACCATCTCTAAGAGATAAGGTAAGAGAAAAGTCCGGTAAAGTAGAATCAGAAGATTCCGAAGAAGAAGAATCTGATGAAGAAGAGGAAGATGAAGAGGAAGAAAGCGCATTAGAAGCTCCTAAGGACCTTCAAATCGGGGATGATTCAGACGATGAGTATGAAGACGATGACGATGATGACGACGATTCTGATGACGATGACGACGAGGATTACGAAGACGATATTGATGTCGGAGATTGGATTGGAATAGAAGTGGATGGAGAAGAATTCTTCGGAGAGATTGTCGAATTTGACGACGATGAGGGAACAGTCACTATCGAAACAGAGGATGGCGAAGAAATCACCGGAGACCAAGATGATATGTTCTTGGAAGACGAAGATGACGAGTGATTCCATGGACGACAGACTCGATGTTCTAGTCGGAAAAGAATACTGCCCTGTTTGTGGTTCAATATCACAAAAAGGTACTGCTCGGTGCCCTGAATGTGGCACATTTCATTCAGGCGTTCACCTCGAGGAAAGAGAAGCTCCACCACCAGAAGAAAGACCATCTAACAGGGATGTAGATCCGACCGATTATTCGATTAATCCTGATGCTGCAATCGCGAATGAAGAGTTCGAGGGAGACGATAGTAGCGTTAAGAGCTGGATAGGAGGTTCTACCGACTTCTCATTCATAGATGAAGAAGCACCTCCTGTTAAAGAGCAATTGGATATACCAGAATCTGAAGAAATTGAGTCGGATTGATTTTTCATTAATCTCTAATC
>CEOJ01061168.1_pt1 | contig 14014 bp, 32 predicted proteins | sample 530281 | NCBI WGS metagenome assembly CEOJ01 (sample SAMEA2619879, study PRJEB7988) | marine metagenome | isolation source: saline water (ENVO:00002010), including | reverse complement strand
GGAGTGTGGTGGAATCGGTAGACACACCAGACTTAAAATCTGTTGACAGCAATGTCGTGGGGGTTCAAGTCCCCCCACTCCCATAGACAAAAGAAGATTTGATTGATATAATTAATGTATGTTAAAGTCACTTCTCTATGATGATTACTCAGTGCCCTTGGGTAAAAGGGTAACAGATTTTGATGTCAAGGAGACTAACATACAATGTGTCAGAGATTTTATAGAGACATGGCACTACTCTAAGAGTGTGAATGGACTCAGAATATCTCATGTGTTTGGACTCTACTGTGACTCCACCTTGATAGGTGCAATGATATATGGTCCTCTAGGTATGGCAAATGCGTGGAGGAAGTATGGAGAGAGTGAGAGTGATGTCATTGAACTTAGGAGACTATGTTGTATTGATGCCACTCCTAAATGCACAGAGAGTTACTTCATAGGAAAGACTCAGAGGTGGTTGAAGAAGAATACCAACTACAAGATCATCGTATCCTATGCAGACGCATATCACGGTCACAGAGGAACGATATACAAGGCAACTAACTTCAAATATGAGGGTCTAACTTCTCCAGGCAGACTTATACAATACGGTGATAAAACTTATCATGATAAGGCAATCAGAACAAAGTATAAGAATAAATTAAAACCATTTGCACAGAAACTTCGAGACGCATTGGAATCAGGGGATGCTTACTATGTCAACACCCCAGGCAAACACATTTACACTTTCAAGTTGAAGTGATATAATCTAAATAGTTTTTTTATTGTAACAAGTGCAATTCTCTTTTGAAAAACAGTTCGGAAAGGGTACAGATCCTTGGTACAGTAAAGCGGAGAGATGGGCGAAGAAAAAGTTCAAGAACCCATATCTTCAACATCTTGCATTGGGTTTCATCGAATGGTTGAAACAGAAATGGATTGATGTAAAAATTGCCAACAATATGAAAGAGATTGATATACAATCAGAACAAATTAAAAAAATCTGGGAGGAACAAGATGACAGAAGAGAGCCTGACATCGTGGAGACAGGAGTATTTGGAGATGAAGGCTGGTCTATCCAAATTACAAATCCAGTTGTTGAAAGAGGGACCTCACCAACTAGCACAGGCATGGCTACTGGGAGCGATGCACCAAGATTACAAGAAGATGAAGGGAATTAAGGAACCTCCTGTTGGTCAGGGGTATCAATCGTCACTCAAAGAATGGTTTCAAACGACATGAATTTTACGGTTTACTCAAAAAAAGGATGTGGACATTGCGAAAAAGTTCTAACTGTGTTAGAGTTAGCGAACCTAACCTACGTTGAATATAAACTTGATCGAGACTTCGACAAGCAACAATTCTACGCACAGTTCGGAGAGGGATCTACATTCCCTCAAGTCACAGTTGATGCTCACACCATTGGTGGCGCTGCCGATACTGTTAAATACTTACAAGAAAACAATCTGGTAACATTATGATACATTTGCGTGACGACATTCTCAAGTCACAAATTCGATATTATGAAGGTGTAATCGCCAAACATAAACAGAATGTTGAAGTGTACCTTACCTACCCTGTAGGCATTGGAGAACACTCAGACATCATGGGTTCAATAGAGACAGAGATCAATGCTATTGCACAAGCGCATGAGAAGATTGAAGTCATCAATCACTATTTCTTAGGGAGGTAACTAATGCACGGAAATTTGGAACCAGAAGAGGATTGGTTTAGGAAATCTCCTAAAGAACATGTCAATGATCTTTGGGAAGACATGGACAGACTCAACGCTTTGTATGAAGAGATGCACTGGCCTGCTGAGGATGTTTTAGATTTTATTCCTGACTACGCTAACAATCAAATTATTATTAGGAACAGATCTCAGTATGGAAGATAAGATTGATTTGATCCTTTACAAGTTGAAGGATCTACAAAAAGAATTGGCCGAAATAAAATCATCAGTCGAAGCCCACAGGGTAGAACATGGGTTTGAGAAGATGCAGCCTGGAGGAGTGAACAAAAACTTTGGAGGAGATACCATGTCTGGTCACTCAAACATGCCTCCTGGCATGGGTAGTGGTGGTGGAATGGACTTTGGATATGGTATGCCTGGTTCTGGTATGCCTATCGATGATCCTTCGATGCCCCCACCAATGTAAAATCAGCTTTTAAAACAAAAAAAGCTGGAAAAAAAATTCGGGTAAAATTTTGAGCCGTAGGGTCGCATGAAATTATTAGGTCTAAGATTAGACTCTCATGATGCAAACGTAACTTACTATGATGGTGAAACTGTCAGGTATAGATCTTTTGAAAGAGACTATCAATGTAAGCATGTTGGTTTTGAGAACGGAATATATCAATGGACAAGAATACTTGAGGATTGGAACATCCAACCTTGGTTTGTTGATGGTGTCTGCATCATCATGGACTGTGCTGGAACTGAATATGAAAGGATGGGTGTCGTACATGAATCCATCGCCATAAATTCTAAGGAGATATCTGAAGTAGTAGACATACCTTTCTTCAGAGACATTGGATTTAGATGTCCCATCCATAGAATAGATCATCACTATGCACATACACTAAGTTTCTGGCCTATGAAGGTCAAACCCAATCTTCACTTTGTCTTTGATGGATTTGGTGACGACTGGATGTATCGTAGTGTATGGAGAGACGATAAACTCATTGACTACGGCAAGACCGAAGGTATATCTCCAAGTCAAATGGGTTCACCCAGTCTTGGATTTATTATGACTAGGATGGGTGCTGCCTTACAATTAGGTGGTCACTACCTAGATCAGGCAGGGAAGATCATGGCTCTGAAAGCGTTTGGTAAAAATAATCCAGACGTATCTGCTGACGGTCTCGGTATAGATGATCTGGAAATACTGTGGGATTTTGATGTAATAGATAAACATCTTCATGATCAACAATACATCATGGATTATATTCATACAGCACATGAATATACAGAACAGATTTATCTTAGACATTTCCAAGAGTTCATCAAACCAGATGATGTAGTGGGATACTCTGGTGGTGTAGCACAAAATACTATTATTAATAAGGTATTGAAAGATGCTATACCTAATCTGGTCATACCTCCACACGCATATGATCAGGGTCTAAGTCTCGGTGCTATTGAGTTTCTGAGGAGGGAACATAATCTGAAACCACTTCCGATAGATGGATTCCCCTTCATACAGGACGATCAGGCTCCTGTTGAAAGACCTTCCTCCAAGACCATTAAGGAGACCGCAGAGAGACTCGCCAAGGGTGAGATTGTTGGATGGTATCAAGGACATGGTGAGGTAGGTCCTAGAGCGTTAGGTAACAGAAGTATCCTTATGAATCCTTTCGATCAACATGGGAAGGATTACATTAATAATAAGGTGAAACATAGAGAACCATTTAGACCATTCGGTGCTTCAGTATTAGAAGAGAAGGTAAGTGAAAACTTTTATTGGAATGGTCCTAGTCCATACATGTTATATGTTACTGATGTATTGGAACCAGACAGATACCCCTGTATCACACATGCAGACGGCACATGTAGGATCAATACTGTAAATGAATCTCAAGAAGATTATTACAGTCTCCTACAGGAGTTTGAGAAGTTGACAGGATCACCTGTGTTGCTCAATACTTCCCTAAATAATGGTGGTAAACCCATAGCTGGAAGGTTTGGGGATGCCCTAGAGATATTTTATGAAACAGGACTGGACACTCTGGTTCTGGGTGACAATATTAAATCTTCATAAAATTGTATCACTGCGGTATGTTTTGATACAAAAAACTTGCATATATAATATAAATGTGTTATAATAAACACAATCGTTCATCCCCCAAGTTGCCTTAGGCGACCAAGTGGGACGCAAGTAAGCCGACACGGAACGGATCGTTCATCCTATGATTGATGTTTTACTCTACATTTCCTTAAACTGCGAAGATACGGCTGACATGATCAGACGTATCCGAGAGAGGGATAATGTGAGTCCGCTGATTCAGACGGAGCTTATTGATGTACTTCATGAAGCATCGCCTGAGTGTTCATGGGACGCAAATGCCGACTGAAGGAACGGAGTTTTTACAAACCCCTACTACTTACAGGAGAAACCAAATGGCTAAGGTCACATACAGAGGAGTCTCTTACGACTCTGAAGAGTACAACGCAAAGGTACTCAACGAAGCTGCTCAGAAGCAACGTCACGAACTTATGTATCGTGGTATCAAGGTGGAACGCAAGTTCGCATCTAAGAGCTGATGATCAGTTGACAAATACATACTTGTCGTTTAACCTCTACATATTGTAGAGGTTTTTTAATGCCGTGAAATATCTGAAGTATGTCACTCACCCGATAACAGTTTTGAACCTGTGTATTGTGGGATCATTAGGGATGATACAAATAATTCATACTCATGCTCACTATAAAATGGAGGTAGATGTTCACGCATATTGCAGAAATAACATGGAATATCAGGAGTCGTTAGAGCAAGAAGACGATTGGTAGTATAAATATTACGTTATGTAACGAATAATTTTGGATACACTACATTTGACCATCTTAGCATTATCAGGAACAGTTGCCACCACTGCATGTTTCTTGGTTATGGTCTACATAAACGACACTAAGTATTAATTACTTGGGTAGAAATACGCCATTACAGTGTGTGAAGACCCACACAAATATCGGGGATCGCTGTATAAATAATGGTAGAATTAGGAAGAACAAGATGAAGTGAAACACAAACTTCGTGATGTTTAACAATTCAAAAGGAGAAGACCGTATGAGAAACAAACTGTCCCATAATCAGATGGCAGAATGGATTCACACAGAGTCAATATCTGGTTTCGACCAAGATACCCTAATCGACGAATACTTTGACTGCATCATCGATTGCGAGGACAATGCAACACAATGTAGACAAGTATGTACCGAAATTCTAAAATAATTAAACCAATGAACTAAATTTAGAGGCCTCCGAAAGGGGGTCTCTTCGTATTTTATGAGTATTATCATTTACCAAGAGCATATTCTTTTCCTCGAAGCAGAGAACAAAAAACTGAAGGAAGAGATAGTATTACTTCAAGAGTTACTAGAAATAAAATCTATGGGTCTCCCCTTGACAGAGGAGGAAGATGGAGGTATAGTGTAGTCAGTACTTCGATCACATGGTAATTGCATTTTTTTCAATCTTGCTAATAATTTTTATATTATTAGTGCTAGTAACTTATTACAATCCACATGGGTGACATGAAAATAGGAGATCAAGTGAGATTTCTAGGATGTACACCTGAGCAAGTTAGGTGGGGGAACAATGACGATCCTACTCTAAAACTAATCAAAGGGAATACATACTTAGTAGAACATGTTGAGATTCGTGCTCAGCATACTAAAATAAAGTTGATCGGAGTAGATGGCAATTTCAATTCAGTTTGTTTTGAAAAGGCAGTAGGTTGTATCCGACAAGCGAAGCCCCTCGACTACCGTGAAGACTATGACTCAATCCCAAACAGGTACTAGCCAAAACGAAAATCAGCTTTTAAAACCAAAAAAGCTGGAAAAAAAATTCGGGTATTTTTCCATCCTACAGGGTCAGCTAATGAATTTTCCACTATCTGACGTTACTAAGGAAAGAAGAGATACCTACACGAAAGCAGAAGTTGATGCCTTAATTAAATACGCAATAGATGAAGCAAGAAAGATTGATGAAGCATCTATGGCAAAACATAACAGAGACGCATCTGTTATTAGTATGATTTTGGGTTTTATCGCTCTGGCACTGTTTTTGGATGGAACTCTCCGATTGTTGGGAATTATTCCACCTTTTATGGGCATTGATATTGACATCTTGGACAAAATCGTAGATAGAGTCGAAGGAGATGTTATAGATAAGATAAAACAAGTCCCAATACAAAAAATACTACAACAAGGCTTCCGATGAATGATTTCCTAATATTTGTGTATTTGTGCTTTTTTGTCGCTCTATTTGGGGCGACATTTGCATTTATGTTCAAAATGATGACTTCAACGTTTGAAGAAATGGACAAACCCACAAAAACAAGGAAATCTGACTTACATCCAGAAATGCAAGATGTAAAATCTGGAGAACAACTGCTAGTTTTCAACCCATCTACAGATGAGGATGATGACGGCGAAGGTGACGTTTTTATTGTTAGAAAATGATTATTCCACATTATAATTTTGACCCCAACATTACATTCCCAATCTCGATTGCAGTTATCACTGTATTGTGCATATTCTATGGCATTTACAGAGGATTCTTTGCAAACGAAGGATTAGATGACCCATTTGATGATCACGATGACTGAAAGAGACCCTATCACAGGATTATGGAAAAGTCCCAAACCTGTAGAAATGCCTGAATACGTTAAAAACTTGAAAAAGGATGAATATCAGTATCCTTACCTTCATCCTCAACTTCGCCTTGAGTTGAGACAACTTATTAACGATATTTTGGATGAAAGAGAGTTACAAAAGAAATTAGACGGTCCTTATGATTTCCCAGAGGACGTATTAGACGGATTATGCTAAAAATAAAGACTATTGGAGATAGATGCCTAAGGCAGAAATCAGAAGAAGTAGAATTTGACAAAAAAGAGATGTCGGAACTCTACGATCAGATGTGTGAAGCAATGTGGGCATCTGATGGTATTGGTCTTGCTGCACCACAGGTAGGAATCAATAAAAGAGTCATTGTGGTAGATGAGACTACAGAAGAACACGGTAAATATGCTCATTTAATGGTAAATCCCAAAATAACGTGGAAAAGTGAAGAAAAGGTGTTATTTGATGAAGGGTGTCTGAGTGTGCCAGACCAAAATGGGGAAGTTTTACGTCCTAAGTCAATAAAAGTAACCTTCCAAAATAAAGATGGTAAATATAAGAAATGGAAACTAGATGGTCTTGCTGCAAGAGTGGTTCAGCACGAAATTGACCATTTAGAGGGTATTTTATTTGTGGATTACATCAATGATAAAGAAAATTAAATCACTTGTCGAAAAAGTCTTAGAAAGCTTTATAAAAGACAAAAAACACGAAATGAACAATACTCCTTTTAAGTGGGATAATGAATACTCATTCCACCCCGCTGGACAAAAGGATAAAGATACACTATAATCTCATCATGACTTTACTAACATTTTCTAAAGCAATCAAGAAGGGAACTCAAAAATCCCATACTATGGCAGAAAACACAGGGTTCGTCACGAACTTTCTTGCTGGTGTAGTGGATAAGGAAAGTTACAAACAACTTATTGCTGATTTTTTCTTCATTTACACTGCTCTTGAAGAACAGATAGATAAATTTAAAGATGATTCTTTCATTAGACCTATAGCGTTTGATGAACTTAGACGTGTTCCCGCTCTTGAAAAAGATTGTGAGTTCTATTGGGGTGAAAACTGGAGAGATACTATTTCTCCTACAGATGCTTGTAAGAACTACGTCAACAGAGTCAAAAAGATCAATGCTAAGTTCTTAGTGGGACATCACTATACACGTTATCTTGGTGACTTATCTGGTGGTCAGATACTTAGGAATATTGCTGATAAATCAATGGGTCTTAATGGACAAGGCCTTGCTTTTTATGAGTTTGATGAAATTGATGATGCAAAATCATTTAAGAACAAGTATAGGACTGCTTTAGATAATCTCCCTCTCAGTAAACCTGATGAACAACTGGTTATTGCCGAAGCAAATTACGCATTTAGGTTGAACATGGATGTTTTTGATGAAATTGGGTCTAAACAGAGATTTCCTCTATTATCTACTATTAGGAGTCTTTTTCAGCTAACGTGGAGTTCTATCAAATCTAAAAAATGATTACAATTATACTGAGTAACATAGTTCTTTATGTTATACTAAGAATTCATCTGGTTCGCAAATTCCGAACTACCTATTCAATCTATCTCAAAGATGAGAACGGTAATAGGCAAACTCTTGCTCATACTATTGCATATCTTTTAGAAACTGTAGAGATACAGAACAAAAAGATTGCATATTTGGTGTCAGAGATGGAAAAGCAATGGATGACTATTGAACAAGTAAAAATTGTTACTGGTGCTGATAAATATTGCACCGAACACCCAGAAAGACCCCCAGAAGACATTGAAAGACTATGAAAGATCAAGGTAAAATAGATGTCCACGAATCGCAAGATGTAAAGTGGAATCGTGGACTCGATATCTTTATTGAGTCTGTAATGGAACCAGATCATGCTTTGCGTGGTTGTGCTCATAATCAAGGTTGCTACAACGAACTCATGTGGGTTCGTGAGGATGTTTTAAATTACTTAAAAACACTACGAAGGTGAATCTAGAAGAACAACTTTTAATTATTAGAAAGTTAAGAGAATCTGGATGTTATGATTCCAAAGCGTATTTTTACTTAACTCCTTTGTTAAATAGTAGAACACGGAGTAGAGAAAAAGAGCGAAAATGTTGGACGAAATCACTAGAAAAGATCAGAGAAAAACAGCAAAACGACTAATAAAGGTTGCAAAAAAGCATCCTAACTGGTATACTGAAGAGGACGTAAAATACGCCAAGTTGATAAAGAAACTTTACAAAAAACCCAAACCAAATGATGAAAATCTTTCTTGATACAGCAGAATATGATGAAATCGCCAAACGTGACCAGTCGGGTCTGATCGATGGCGTAACTACAAACCCCACACTTATCCGAAAAAGCGGTAGAGACCCTGTAGAGGTCATCAGACAACTCTCTCAGGACTTCCCTCATTTTGAGTCCATTTCTGCTGAGGTTGTTGCAGATGATGCTCTTGACATGGTTAAACAGGCTCAAGTCTTCAAAGAAATGAAGAATGTGACCATCAAAGTCCCATGTACAGTTGAAGGACTGAAAGCATGTAAGTTACTTGTGTCCGATGGGTTCACCACTAACGTTACTTTGGTATTTTCTGTATCCCAGGCGATTCTTGCTGCAAAAGCAGATGCAACATATGTTTCTCCTTTTGTAGGAAGATTGAATGACAATTCCTTCTCTGGAGTTGCTTTGGTTCAATCAATCGCTGCTGTATATCGTGAACATCTTGCAAGAACTCAGGTTCTTTCTGCATCTTTGAGAGACGTTCATCATGTAGGACGTTGTTTTGGTGCTGGTAGTGACGTTTGTACATTACCTGTGGGTGTATTCGATAAGATGTACAATCACATTCTTACAGACAAAGGACTTGACCTGTTCCAGAAAGATTGGGACTCAATTCAGAAAAACTGATGGCATTATCTAAACAAGTAGAAGACAGCATGAAAGAGGCGGAGAGAAACATTCGAGAAGCTCTCGCCTTTGCTGCACGAACAGAGAGACCCTATATTTGTAGGGAACTTGGTGGTATGTTATCTCATATCGAAAATTTGATGACTACTGATGGGCTTTTTGATAAACTAGATAAAGCAATTAAAGAGAGCAAGGAAGAAAATGAGTGACTGGCGATATAATGACGAACGTATGCAACTTCGAGCAGACTCTTTCATTGCACTCAAAAAATACAACACTCTCAAAAATGTCCGACACCTCTACGAATTCTGCCACATCTGGGTATCTCAAGGGAAACAATCCACAGAAGGAATCGAAGACGCTTTTCTTAGATACCGAGAAAACTGTAGCAATCCGTGAAGGTTCGATAGTTAGTGTACCCGAAGTTCTAGGTGGTAAACCACTGGAAGGTCGGGTCATTTTTATAGGTGAAAAACCTTCTAGAGGATTAGATGGTAGAAAGTTATCTAGATATTTTACAGTATGCTTCAATGAAAATACACTCGGATCTCTATTAGTTTTTGATTTTGAGTGGCAAAAAGTAGGAGTAATTCATTTTTAACACATGTTTATAATTTACGGAAAAAACAAATGTCCAATGTGCTATAAGGTCAAAACAGTCTTTGAACTGTTGGGAAGAGACTATGAGTACAAGGAATTGGATAAAGACTATACAGCAGAAGAGTTTGAAGAGAAGTTTCCTGACGTTATTGAGTTGCCTCAAGTGATGTTAGACAACAAAGTCATTGGAAATGCTAATCAAACATTAAAATATCTGAAAGAACATAGGGTTTATTCCAATGATGCCTCCTGACATGGACATAAATAAGGGCGTAGAACTTATACTCCGAGGAGAGAGACAACCTAAACCCCAAAACAAACCAAGGTTCTTCGATTTCAAACTGAGTCTATTTGGCAGAGAGTTTAGATTATCGTTGGACATAAAAAAGAAACAGCCTTAGGAGGTCAAAATGGAAACCACTGTACTTCTTGTCATGTTTAGTATACTTTGCTTTACGTTTCTGTTATTAGGTGGTATAATTGGCTGGTTAGCCCAACAAAACAATTACGTCCAGATGCAGAATCAGGCGTATACGCATCCTGAGATGTATGATGAAAATGGAATGTTAATTCCCGATGAAATAGTAGCCGTGAGGTTTGAAAACAATGACGACAGCGAAGAAGACGACGAGGACTAGATCAACGTCAACTAGGAAGAAAAGTACTTCCACTCGCAAAACTGCAACAAAACCAAGGACTGTGACAGTTAAAAAGAAAGAACTGCCGCCCAATCCTATGGTTCATGAACTCTTAGAAGCAGTCGATTCTGAAAGAGTAAAGGCTAAAAAGTTAGAGCTTCTTCGCACTCATGGTGATGACTCTTTCAAAATGGTCATGATTTGGAACTTTGATGAGTCAGTCATCTCCGTACTTCCAGAGGGAGATGTCCCATATCAACCTGTAGAAGGTGATGTGCAGGCATCTAAAGAACAGGGGGTTCCTCAGAGAACAACTATCCGTAATGCCGCAAGGCAGTTCTACCGCTTTGTGAAGGGTGGAGACGACCAACTTAACAAGATCAAGAGAGAGTCTATTTTTATTAATATTCTCCAGACTCTACCTCAACCAGAGGCAGAAATCCTTGTTCTTGTAAAGGACAAAGCTCTCAATACCAAGTATAATATCACTAAAGAATTAGTGTCAGAAGCCTATCCAGAAATTACATGGGGGAACCGAAGTTGAAAATCTTACACGAAGATTGCGATCCAAAACTAGCACAAAACACAAAGTTGCCTTATACGGCATATCTTGTGGAATACCAAAAGGATGGCAAAGTGTGTTATGACATAACCTTATGTCAAAAACAAGTAGAAATGTTCGATTACTACTACGACAAGTACAAAAATGGATTGCAGTCTTGGGTTCAAACTAAAGGCACAATCAATCCTAAACTCTGGAATGAGGACATGCTCAATCCAGATAAGAAAAAAACTTCCAACAAGAAACCACAAAAACGTAAATGATTAATCCTATGAGTGTTGTGAAAAATGTGAGAACCTCATACAGCAGATTCTTACAGAAAAACATCAAGGAAGTAGAAGTGCAGTTCGAGAATGAAGACCCTGCATGGATTCCATATGATACTTTGTTGGCTATGATGAACTTTGAGGGGGATATTTTAAATGGGTGAATATAGTGGATCTTCTCCTATGGGAGATGGTAGAAACGTCGCTGGTAGCAAATACAGTGGTGATGCCAAACAAGGTAAGGTTGAAATCAACCAAGAAGAGTACAAGAAGGTATTGAAGAAATATAAAAAGATCAAGAAGTACATGAGATCCAGTCTCTTTGAGATTCGCACTATGGATGGTACTGAAAAAGTAGTATCTCAATTAAACAAAGAAGCGAATGAAATTGAAGGTAATTGATGATTTCTTAAAACCAGACGATTACGAAGTCCTCCGCAAAATGATGATGGAGGACTCTTCGTTTCAATGGCAGTTTGCTCAGGGTGTGAATACACCTGATGATGGTTATTATCAATTTTGTCATGTGTTTTATGCACAGTTTGAACCTAGAAGTCCTTTCTTCTACAATCTCATGCCACTCATAAATGAGTTGGAACCTGTCTCAATCGTCAGGATCAAAGCCAATCTAAATATGAGAACACCCGAAAGGCAAGAATATGATCTTCACACAGATGTTGACGATTGTATCACTTCGATATATTATGTAAATACAAATGATGGTTACACACGATTTGAAGATGGTACAAAGGTTGACAGTATAGCAAATAGGATGGTAGTATTTAACTCAAATACTTTACATGCTGGATGCTCCCCGACTGATACCCTTCGTAGGTGCGTAATTAACCTTAATTACTTCATCTAACATGGAAAAAGCAAAACTCAAACTCATTGTAAAGAATTTAAAGTTACTCGTAGAGGCACTTGAATCTGAAGTTTATTCAGACCTAGACCAATATGTCCCTACTGGTGAAAAACAAAAAGTGACGTATAGCGATCAAATCGAAGAATTATGACAGTTGGACTCGTAAGTGTGACACCAGATGCAGAAAAAACAATGGCACATATTGCCAGAGTTTCTAACCCATCTAATCAAGATAATCCTAAGTTTGCTGGACTTCTCAAGTATTGTATCCAACATCAACATTGGTCAGTATTTGAACAGTCTACCATGACTTTAGAAATAGAAACAACTAGAGCAATAGCGGCTCAAATTTTGAGGCATCGTAGTTTCACATTTCAAGAGTTTTCACAAAGATATGCTGATAGTTCTCAATTAGGAGTCATTCCGATTCCAGAATATAGGAGACAGGATACAAAGAATCGTCAGAACTCTACTGACGATCTTGATCCATTTATTAAGCAGAAAATGGAATTGCAGACAAAGACCTTGTTTGACTCTGCAACTGCATTATATGAACAGATGTTGAAAGAAGGCGTTGCAAAGGAATGTGCTAGAATGGTGCTGCCCCTCGCCACGCCCACAAGAATCTACATGACAGGCTCATGCCGCTCATGGATTCATTATATTAATTTGAGATCTGCACATGGCACACAAAAGGAACACATGGATATTGCAGAAGCCTGTAAAAAGGTTTTTATAGAACAGTTTCCTATTGTGTCTGAAGCACTTGGTTGGAATAATAATCTTGTCCAAGATTTAGTTGAAAATGTAAAACAAACTGCCGAAAAGGCCAAAGAAGCACTTCACGGAGAACAAACTTAATGGCAACGTACCCTGTAGTCAACATAAAAACTGGTGAACAGAAGGATGTAAAGATGAGTGTCCATGACTGGGATAAATGGAAAGAGGACAATCCCGATTGGACAAGGGATTACTCAGATCCCTCCACAGTTCCAGGCGTGGGAGAAGTTGGAGAGTGGAGAGACAAACTCACCAATAAACATCCAGGCTGGGGAGAAATTCTGAAGAAAACAGAAAAAGGAGCTGGGGTAAAGGGTCGTTTAGCCAACAGAGGTATTAATGTCAACTAAAAAAAGAAGAAACACTAATAGCACTGTAGGTGCTGGGATGACTGCAAAACAGATGCGTAGGAAGAGACCAATCAACAATGGTATGTTGGTTGATGTGGAACCAATTACAGATAACCAGAAGATTTTATTTGAAGACTACTCTAAAGGTAAGAATATCTTTGCATATGGATGTGCTGGAACTGGTAAGACATTTATTAGTTTGTACTTAGCATTGAAAGATGTACTTGACGAAACAACACCATATGATAAGGTGTATATTGTTAGGTCATTGGTCTCCACAAGAGAGATTGGTTTCTTGCCAGGCGACCATGAGGATAAGTCATCACTCTATCAGATTCCATATAAGAATATGGTAAAGTATATGTTTGAAATGCCTTCAGACAATGACTTTGAAATGTTATACGGTAATTTGAAAGCACAAGAAACTATTTCATTCTGGAGCACATCATTTATCAGGGGTACAACACTTGATAATTGCATTGTGTTAGTAGATGAGATGCAAAACTTGAATTTTCATGAATTAGATAGTATAATAACAAGAGTAGGAGATAACTGTAAAATTATATTTTGTGGTGACTCTACTCAAACGGATCTTACAAAATCCAATGAGAAGAATGGCATCCTAGATTTTAAACGTATCATTGAGATCATGGAAGATGATTTCGGTACAGTTGAATTTGGTTTAGATGATATTGTTCGCTCTGGTCTAGTAAGAA
>CEOJ01041190.1_pt1 | contig 14042 bp, 8 predicted proteins | sample 530281 | NCBI WGS metagenome assembly CEOJ01 (sample SAMEA2619879, study PRJEB7988) | marine metagenome | isolation source: saline water (ENVO:00002010), including | reverse complement strand
GCCACCCAGGCCCCTAATGCAAGAGAGTTATATAAGGAAGGATCACCAACTAACAGAATAACTTGTAAGGGATTTGGAAAATTCACAAAAGGTATCTTTGTTGGGGAAGGTATTTTGACTCGATCTGGTATTCAGGATCCTGTTACTGGACTTCATCAGTGGCAATACATTATCAATCGGCATGATGATGGTGATACGAAGGTGACCGGTTCCTATGGTTTCGGAATACGTTTTGTAACTATTTCCAGCACGGGCCAACGCGAACTGACTAAATTATGGCCAAACGGAACGCTTTCACTTGGATACACTGGTATTGGTAGCACCCCCCATCGTTTACTGATTAATGGGAGTGGAGGTGCGTCGGGTGGGTTTAGTACCACTTCCGATGATAGAATTAAGTATAATGAAACTGATATCACAGACCCTCTCGCGTTAATTAATCAACTCAACCCCCAAAAATACGAAAAAATTACCAAGATACCTGAAAAGACAGGTACATGGATTCCTACCGACGAAGAATGGGAAAATGAAAAAGATAACTATACACATTCATTAGAATTTGGTTTTATCGCACAAGATGTCCGCAAAATTCCAGAACTCGCATTTCTCATAAGCGGCGAAGAAACAGCAATAACAGAAACCGAGATCTCACCCGAAGAATACGAGCAATTAGATTTGACCGATAAAGAAAAATGCGTACCATTTTATGTACGATACGATCCTAATAAGGAGGAACGTAAAGAAACCAAAATTAAACATGAAGTATACGTGACATTAAATCGCGAATCTCGAGAAAAATATACTTTAAAATATACATTCCCCGTAAATACACAAACTCCATTATCACTCAACTACACCGGATTATCTGTACTCACTACGGCGGGTCTTCAAAAAGTGGATGCTCAATTACAAACTACGAAAACAGACCTTCAAAATACAAACGAAGATGTGCGTATCGTGAACGAAGAATTACAAACTAAAGTTAACGACACCGAATTTAAATTAGAAAAGGATAAGATCGCAGCACTAGAAACTGATCTTGAAAGAGAAAAATTAAAAACAACAAATTTACAAGAGCGAATATTAGTCATGGAACATGCGTATCACGCTCTATTGGAACGTGTTTCTGACTTGGAGAATCAAACGTAACCCGTGAAGAATATTCACGCGGTACGGTTGTGATATTTACCTCTTAATCGCATCCATCGCAGCGAGCGCGATGACTCCCACGATGAAAAACATGACGACAAAATTACACTCTGTGTTTTCATCGCTGACAGTCGGTTCAATTTTTTTATACTTTACCCGTTCTGGTTCCTTCTGACGTTCCCGCTGGATAGGTAGCGGCTCGTCAAAGTCAATCGGACTGTAGCCTATCATTTATATAGGTTTACAAATTAATTTCGACCTTCTTCTTACGAGTCTTTTTACCCTTGGGCGCGGGCATCTTAACTTCCTTAACATCATCATCTCCATTATCGTCACCGTCCTGTACGGAAACTATATCGGAAATATCGTCATCTTCCTCAATAGTTGTTTGGGGCTGAAGAGATGTCGTACTCATAGGTGGTGCGGGGGGCATCATGATATTACCCATGAGACTGGAAATATCGAGCCCCGGACCCTGCATCTCGTGACGCTCCCCTGGAGCTGCCGCGGGAGAAGAGGAGGTCTCACCCGATTTAGACATGGTATTCTGCACCGCGCTCATCATATTCTGCATGAGACCTGGGTTCTGTTTCATCACATCATTGACATTAGGCATAACCTGTTTGAACATAGAATTCGTGAGGTGGAACATCATCGCGGAACCACCAAGCATCATGATGAGCTTGACCTCTGGTGCGACGTGCATCTTTGTACGGTATTTCACGTAGAGTTCTTCGAATACCTCGTCATAATCATCTACGTTTTCCATAACGTTTTCACTCCAACCATCTAATTGAATCTCAAAAGGATTGTACCTTTTGTTCATGAATTCTAAACCGGTTACACATGCTATGAGCATTCGCCTAGAGAATTTAATAGACTTATCTACGTCTATACTGTACGTTATTCGTTTCACCTCTGTGCGTAACTCGTCTACGGGTGAATAGGCGTTTAATCTCTTATTCACAGCAAACCCCTTCTTTTCTAACCGTCCAAGCTTATTCACGAGATCCGCCTTCTCTTCGTCCACTGTTTTGTACCCAGGAGAAGGTTGCTCTTCTACCTCACCGGGGCCATATTCAAACCCACCACCCATCTGCGGACCCTCATCCTCGTATTCACCGTAATCTATAGGCGGCTCATTCTGTGGAGGTGGGGGTGTATTCGTCTTCGTCGGATTCGCGAACGAATCTATATCCTCTTGGAAGGATACCCGCTTCGTGGGCTGTGGATCAGGAGATAATCTAGATCGATTCATCATCTGAGGTCTAGGGGGTTTGGCGAAATCCAAGCTGATCTCATCTAAAATAGCTTGCTCTTTATCGTCCAATTTCATCACGTTACCCTCATTACGTTCGATAACAATTTCACCGTCCATTATTATCTATATTGAAACTAATCTTTTCTCTTTAACGCACTTTAATAAAAAATGTCAGTACACTATAAATGAAACTCAACTTAGTTGACCGCCAAATTCTGAAGTACATTCTCATCGTCACCGTCGTCGCTGCGGTCGTCATGCTTTTCGCCGCCCCCGCCAAGAGCATGTACCAGCCCAAGCCCGTCAAGATTGAGACTGTGAGCGAGGGTTCCATGTTCGACTTACCCAAGTCGACCGATTGCCTGAACACCAGCCCTTATTCTGGTAGCACCGGTGGTGTTTGCGACAGCCAGAAACTTGTCAAGGATCAGTCCAGCTATAAACTCGTAGAGTAAAAAAATAATTTTTAGTTTATAATTTTTTTAAAAAATTCCAGTTAAATTTTTTTTATTTTTATTTTTAAATTTTAAGTGGAAAAAGATCTAAGTGTATTATAAATGGCTCTTGTCACAGCGCCTCAATACGATATCCCTTCGAACGAGTACGAATTTCACACCGTGATTATCGATACTCTTGATCACAGTAGCGCAACTGATTTCGTATCATTTTTACCAACACCTCTCGAAAATATTGTTCAGGCGCAGTTAATGGCGGCTACCATAACTTCAACTGGAACCGCACAAACAGCTTTTCATATAGGTATTGAAGAACTTAGGAGTTATTTTTCCCAACGTGGCAAAGAAGATTTGAGTACTTCGGCAGATAATCATCTAAACGGTGTATTTGGAACAATTATAGGAAGTCATGTTATATTAGCTGGAAGTGGTACGGCGGGTGCTAAGGTTGTATTATTCAAAAATGATTATCCTATTATTCAATCCTATCATAACCCCATACGAAAGATTGATCGTTTATCTTTTAACATAGACAAACAAAACGGTGATGCAGCCGCAATGAGTTCGGGTATGTTCATATTTAGGTTCACATGTAAGAAAAGAAATCTCGCATAAATTTCAGGGCGTTACATACTTGTGATTTAAAAATACTTTTATAATAGTAAGTATGTCTTCTGGAATAGTACAACTTATAGCTATTGGTGCGCAAGACGAGCACATAATAGGGGAGCCTGAAATTTCGTTTTTCACTTCCACATTCAAAAGGCATTCTAACTTTTCACAGTCCGTCGAAAAACAAACGATACAAGGAGCTGTGAAAGGTAATTCCATGTCGTCTATCAAATTTGATCGAAATGGTGATCTTCTCGGATATACATATTTCACAATTGATGATAACACGCAAGCGGTTGATCTCCAGGATTGGAGTGACGTTATTGATAAGGTCGAGCTGTTAATATCGGGGCAAGTAATCGATGTTCAAGATTCCGAGTTTACGGAGAATATCGCTATAGATATGTATGCACAAAACGTCTCGAAGAGTTCTAACGGTGTACACCCCGGTGCATCTGCTCGGTCATATTTTTACCCTTTACGTTTTTTCTATTGCGAGGGTCCTCAATCGGCTATTCCTCTCGTGGCGTTACAATACAGTAATGTAGAATTACGCATTTATTGGGGTCCAAATGCTGGAAATTATAACGTAGAAGCATACGCTAATTATTATTACTTAGACACCGAAGAGCGCGGTATAATGGCTTCGCGTGCTCACGATATTCTCATAACACAAGTTCAAAAAAGTGTACCATCTGGTGAACTTATCCAGGAGTTAACCTTCAATCACCCGGTGAAATATATCGCATGCGCGAATACGAATATGGAAAGTACACTGACATCCATAGATAATAAGTTAAAAATTAGTATTAATGGCACAGATATTAGCTCGTTTAAATGGGCAAAGCCTCATTTCGTAGATGTACAGAGCTATTATCATACAAACTTTGTCACGTCTCCAGATTGTTTCTTACACTGTTTTTGTTTAAACACCAGTTCCTTACAGCCGTCTGGTTCACTCAACTTTTCGCGCGTCGAGACCGTTGCTATACACAGTGAATCAAAACCTATAATTGATCCAATATATGCCGTGAATTATAACATACTCAGAGTGAACAACGGAATGGCGGGTCTCATGTACGCAAATTAAAATGCACGGTAATATTAAATGCCGAAGAACTTAAGTACCGTCGGTGGTGCCACAGAGCTCCGTTTTGGTAAATTTTGTAGAGAAGATCAGCACGATAACTCCGTCGTCATTAACGCGAGTAACGAGAAAATTGACGCTACGAAAGCGGGTGGTTTTTACCTTACACCTCTCGAAATTTCAACAGTATTTGCGGGTGATGGTACGGATGCGACCACGAACACGTTCGTAGCGTATAATCAGAGTACGAAACAGTTATTCAGAACACAGGTTCCCTTAACATTAGCGGGTATTTCTAGCGCGGGTTCTGGTGCAGAAGGTGATTTAAACGTCAACGGTAATCTCTATGTTACTGGAAATATCACGTCCATAGGGACTGTCGCTAATATTCACGTTACCAACACTCAATTTAAAGATGGTCTCATCGAAGTTGGTACGAATAATACCGACCTCGCAACGTTCGATCTCGGACATATCTATAACAGGCCCGGGACGAACTCCAACGTCGCTGTTTGCTACGATGCTTCTGCTACAGAGCTTATCATCGCGTACACGGATAGTAGCGCCGCGGCTGTAGTTGGAGCTGCATCTAGCCATCAAGTGAATCCCAAATCTAACGAAACGATGAATGTTCACGTGTACGGTAAACTCTATACACAATCTAATGTGGGTGTGGCGAATACCAACCCCTTACACACTCTTTCCGTGAAGGATAAGTGTTTCATCGAGGCGGATGGGCCTCCCGAGACGAGTGTGTTAGATGTTCGTGGTAATACGACGATTGAAGGCGCCATCATCACGAACACGGGTAGTGTCACTAAAAAGACATACAGTGATAAAAATACGATTTCCTCCGGTACGAGTGCCGCGGGTGCAGCACTTACACTTACGTTTACGAGACATCCGTTTTACGCGAAGATTGTAGCGCAACTTATCGATGATATTGATAACGAGGTGAGTACTATGACCATAGATGTAGCGGGTGGCGAACGTGATGGAAACGATCCTCCTCATAATATAGCACCCGGACCTATTTCTATTTTTGGTAACACCAGTACGAATCCGTGGAGTTCTACAGTCGCGGTGACACAGACTACTGTGGTACTTACTCCAAGTACAGGTTTTACCGGTGAGGGTAATTATTCCATTTTCGTCGAATACATTTCACCCGAAATCGCAGGCGCGCTCACGAGTATCAATGGCGTTAACTTTGGGTACTAAAAAAACATATCCATAAATTATAGATGTCGGAGACAAACGTTCAGTTATTTCCGGGCGTTTTCAGAAGTACCGTGGGAGGTGCCAGTCCCGGCTTCTTCTTACATTCAGACGGACGTGTGGGAATAGGTAATACCGCCCCCGGGGATAAACCCACATGGGCTCCTTCGGGTAGTACGGAAAAAAATAAGCTAAACGTCACGGGACATACACATATAACGGGGAGTCTTAATGTTACCGGGCATTTATACGGTGATGGATCGAACCTGACTGGAACCGCTCTACCATGGCAACAGGCAACCTCGAACCCAGGTACGGATATCAAATACGAAGGGGGTAGGGTTGGTATAGGCGGGGAGCCATCTAGTACTAATATACTTAAAGTACACGGAACCGTCGAAGCGACATCCTTCAGTGGTATCCAGGCGTCGGATGTCCCGGATCTCAGTGCCAATAAAATTACGACGGATACCCTAGACGCTGCTCGGATTCCAACACTCAGTACTAGCAAGATCAGCGGTCTAGGAACATTTGCAACTAAAAATGATGGTAATTATAATATCCATGATACCTGGCTTCGTGACAATGGTGACAATGCTCACGTCAAATTATACGGGGGTACGAGACAGATGACCTTTAGAACAGATGGAACTACAGAGTACGCGAGCGGAATTGGTGGCTATCCATTTGCCTGGATGTACGGTGGAGATCATTCAAGTCAACGTAGAATGCTCTTGAATACGAGTGGTCAGCTGTGGTGTTCAAACTACGGCTGGTTACATGATAAATTTGCGGAAAGGCATGGTAACAGTGGTTATAATTTTTCTGCTAATGCATCATATGTACATGAATGGCTCAGATTCAAGAGTTCTGGTGGTATATATTGGGATTCTGGTTCAACTGGGTATGGCTGGCACATTTATCCCGCGGACTCGTCAAGAATGCAACTTAGAGCTAATAGCAACCTGTGTTATCTGCGCTTGAACGGCTCCGGCAACGCCATATATGGTTCTCTTTTCTGGCAAGATTCGGGCGGCTCCAAAGCAGTCGGACTTCTGAATAGCAGCGATCAGACCCGCATGTATTATACGACTCAAAACCAGTCCTACAACAACCACCTTAGCGGGACGTGGTTTTTCCAGGCTGATATGGTTACGAAAAGCATATTCGCCGATGGACTACAGGTCATTGACTATACAAGTGCAGGATCTTTGGCCGACCACCAGCACGATTATTGGACGAATGGGGGATCCATCCTCCCGTGGGCAGGTTACGCAGGTTACGGTAATTCTTACCAATATTGGAGTATAGTGTGCTCATACGGGGTAAAAGCACAGTTTATGACCGTGACCAGTGATGAACGAATCAAAACACAAATTGAAGAATTAGATGATAGCGAGGCTCTAGACAAGTTACGAAAGTTGAAGCCTTGTAAATATCACTATAAGGAACTGTTGCGACAACGACCTGAAAAAACAATTGGTTTTATTGCACAAGAAGTAGAGGAGATATTACCAAATGCCGTAGTAGACTCGACAGGAGTCATCCCAGATTTACAGCGCAAGGGGTTGATAGAAATAATCGACATTGAAGCAAAAAAGCTGAAACTTCAAATGACGGATGTGGGGTATGATTGGCCCGAGGGGGTTGGTTTAAAAGAAGGTGACGTTTTTTCAGCTGGAGAAGAACCCAATAGAACTGTTTGGAAATTTAGAGTGGATACAGTTGTAGACGCAGATGAATTAATTTTTTTAATAACGTGTTTAGATAGTTATACATCAGAATTTAGTGAAATCAAAAACTGGAAACACATGACAGTTATGGGTCACTATGTTAATGATTTTAAGAATCTCGATAAATCTATGATATTCGCCGTAGCCACAGCCGCACTTCAAGAAGTAGATCGCCAGCTTCAAGCTGAAAAAGAGAAAACAAAGAGCCTTGAAGATAGAATGAGTATTTTAGAAGAGATAATATCAAGAAACGGTTTAACCTAGTTATCCACTTATATCTATAAACTTAAAATCTTTATTACGACTTTCCTCCCTATGTATCCAAGTTACTATCACACACTTTGTACCATGTAATACACGATCACTCGTGTGAGGGAATGACTCATTTGATGGAAATACGATCGCGTATCCAGGACTTGGTTTATACGTACATCCCATAAATTGTGTCCCACCGTCGTAAAAGTCGTTGTTTAAATATAATATTACCGAAATTCGACGTTCACCCATGGATAAAAGTGTATTGAAATCTGTACACGCGTCGACATGCCACGGATGTTTATACGGAGTGTCGTATTTTATAATGTTATATCGTTCACGTAAGATTTTAGGTGACCTAAATTTATACATTTTATAATAATAATCGTTACTCTCTGCGAGTATTTGTTCATAAGATCGAACTGTCTTTTTTATTTTTGAGTCTAGCAGTTCGATAATTTCTGAATCCTCATCTATATAACTTTTTACAATGGATTGCTGACCACCGTCTGGCTGGGAACTCACCGCACCGAATGAGGACAAGGCGGAATCCTCTGACGATGAACCTCTAGACCCATGTTTATAAACATACTCTTCAACATATTTTTTTACCTTGACCAGTTCATCATCATTTAATACTTTCATAACTTTGATAAGGTCTTGATTCATTATTATTTAAATAAAGTTACATTTCTTTAGCTCACATAAAATGCAGTACATTTTATCTAAGTTAATATAAATGGTGCAGACGACGAGCCATATATTTTCAGGGAAGGTCGATATCGAGAGTAATCTCTTGGTAGGCTCTTCTCACCTGTTCGTCGATACCTTAAATAATAGAGTAGGTATTACGACAGCCGATCCTGATGCAAGTTTACATGTAAACGGAAATGCATACGTGGAATCGAACGTGGGGGTCGGTTCAAATATCGTCCTCGATGGGGATACAGGGGTAATCACAGCCACAGAGTTTCGGGGTGACGGGAGTAATTTATCAGGTGTACTCACGTCTCTTCAAAATGCAACGGATCAAGGGTCGACATCTAACGCGACGATCCAATTAACAAACGCTGACACGTCACTCGTCGCTTCAGGAAATGTTGTCATCTCCGGAAATGTCACGTCGCTAACATTCATAGGTGATGGTAGTCAACTCACGGGTATAGCCACAAATCTTCAATCTATTACGGATAATGGTAACGTGACATCTAATACGGTCCAATTCACAAATACCGGAACTTCACTTACGGCGAGTGGTACGATCGAAGCCGCAGCCGTACAAGTAAACGGGTTAGATGTGGCCTTGGATCAAGATATGTCGTCTAATGCTGCACGCGTAGCGGCTTTGGAAACGGACTTAGCTTCGAATGTTACGCGCGTGACTAATTTAGAGGCTGCAAATACAGTTCAAGAGTCTCTCATTAATAATCTTCGAACGGATGTGACGAGTAATACCTCGCGAATTTCATCCCTCGAAGCGGATAGGACATCTAATACTGTGCGTATATCATTACTCGAATCCGCTAATATCGTTCAAGAATCTCTTATCGATAACCTTCGAACAGATTTGACCTCGAATACCGGAAGAATAGCGGGTTTAGAAGCGGCGAATACAGTACAGGCAGGTCTCATAACCGCAGTTGAAACGGATCTGGCGGATAATGCGTCGCGAATTTACACACTTGAAACGACTGTGCCCTCAAATACTTCTATAACGGAATTACAAGCTGCAAATACAGTGCAGGCTTCTCTTATTAGTTCACTGGAATCTGCAAATACAGTACAGGGAGGTCTTATAACCGCGCTCGAAACGGATCTGGCGGATAATGTAACTCGTATAGAAACATTAGAAACAGCGAATACCGTACAAGCTTCTCTTATTAGTTCGCTGGAATCTGCAAATACGGTGCAGGGAGGTCTCATAACCGCACTCGAAACAGCTACCCAACATATTTCCGCCACCGCGAGTGGTACAGTGATCAGTTCTAATTTGGATGTCACGGGGAATATATTCATGCGTGGCAATACATTTATCGTTGAATCGGAAACAAAATTAATAAACGATGCCATCATAGGTATAGCAAATAATAACACAACGTCTACTACAGATGTGGGTATTCTCATGCAGCGCCCCACGGCAAATGTAGCTCTCATACACCACGGAGGAACAAATGATTTTACGATTGGATATACACAAAATGATCTCGAGGCAACGGATATAACGAACGATACCACAAATGAAATTAATGTTAATGTACTTGGAAATCTTTATACACAAAATAATCTAACAGTGGGAAATGTCGTGACAGCTTCTGCGTTTGTTGGTGATGGAACGGGTATAACCGGTATAAACTTACAACAAGTCGCCGCCGTGGGTCATACTACGACAACTCCTTTGATAACAACTAATACACTGATAGGTAAAAGAACGGGTGCGTTCGATTCGAAGGGCGATTCGACAGTCGAAGGAGAGGTGTTCGTGGATAACCTGAATGCTGGTGAAATGACGACTCAATCTATATCCGTAGTTTATGACAATAATTCTAGTTTCAGTAGTCCATCAGCACATACTGCTCAAAATCCTATAGCTATTCAGTATTACGGGAGTAACTGGTTAGTATCGTCATATCCCGGTCATATTCAGTTCTCGTCGGGTGAATATTTTAATTTTACTTTTGTGGAAGGACTTACGTATATATTTGATATATCACATACATCTATCCAACCTCAGGCGTCAGGTCCTCACATAGGTTATTTTGGAATAACGGGTGACGATGGATATGGAAATAACTCAATTCCTTATGAGCAAGGTGTTAAAATCGTCGGTACACAGGGTACTTCAGGGGCAGAATTTCGGTGGACGGTTCCGCGGGGTGCATCAACTTTTCAAGGAAGGGGTGCCGGAACTCATCCAGGACCTGGCGTATTTTCTTTTTATACTAAGCCATACGTTGGTACTGGTGGTGCTTCCCCGAGTCAGACATTATGGCGAAGGATATATGTCATACCCAACCCCGATCAACACATTCTCACCGGTCAAACACAAATACACGGAAATCTCTATTCCGATTCAACCATCGTATCGACGAATGTTGAAGCCACCGATACGGTAACTGCGTCTGATCTGGTATCGTCCACACGCGCTCTCATAAGCAATGTCGCGACGATGGGTACGACGAAGACGTTTGTTGTTACAGTATCGAATGCCACTGGTGCTAATAAATACTATATAGACAATGAACTACAGCCTACTATTGAACTACATGAACATCAGACGTATATATTTGATCTGTCGAGTGGGACTCTTTCGGGTCACCCCTTTGTATTTGATACCTCAAACTCAAATGATGGAACGACTAATTCAAGTCCATATCACACCACAGGTATAACAAGTACGGGTACATATGCAAGTGACGAACAACGAACGTTCGTGGTTCCCGCGGGTGCTCCTACGACCCTGTATTATTACTGCACAGCTCACCCGGGTATGGGAGGGCAAATAAGTATCTCGCCAACCGCGGAACTTATCGTTTCGGGACGAGTGGTCGCCTCTGGGAATGTGGAAGCCTCTAAATTCATAGGCGATGGTAGTCAACTTACGGGTGTGGTGACATCCATTTCTCTTCAAAACGCCACAGACGCGGGTAATACCACGTCAAATACCACACAGTTTACTAATGCAGCAACTTCCCTAACAGCGAGTGGTAACGTTGTGGCGAGTGGTAACGTAACTGCCGATCATTTCGTGGGTGATGGAAGTAACGTGAATATCGGGGAAATGACGGCAGAGACCATTCCCTACGTGGATACGAATAAGCGGTTACGCGATTCACATATTACGCGCACCGCGGATACGACGATCATCGCCTCAAATCTTCAAGTTACGGGTAATATATTCGTATCCGGAAACTCATACTCGATAACATCTGAGAATACGGTCATCAACGATCGAATCATAGGTCTCGCGAATAATAACACGTCGACTACCCTCGATACGGGTCTCATGTTGCAGTACCCTCAAAAGAACGTGGCGATTATTCATCACGGAACGGTCTCGGGATCACCACACAGTGGACAATTAACTGTTGGATACACACAAAATACGTTCGTGGAAGATAATGTCATTCATGATGCGAATAATATCACACTCAACGTGATTGGCCACGTCATTACCCAAAATAACATAACTGTTGGTGCGCAAGGTAGTTACTATGGTGACGGTACGACCTTAACGGGTGTGGCTCTCTCGGCCGATCTTACAGATAACGTCACTCGTATACAAAATCTTGAAACGGCCACGATCATTTCTAATTCTTCGACGATCACGTCGGGGTTTACGAAGGGTGATATTATATATGCCAGCGCCGATAACGTACTCAACAAACTCGCCATAGGTGGAACTGATGGCTATGTTCTTAAGGTTACGAGTGCGGCGAATAAAACGTTAGGATGGGCCGCTGAATCGGGTGGTGGAGGTGGAGGGTCTACCGTTTGGCAACAAAACGGTAGTGATATTTATTATTCCAGTGGTGACGTGGGTATTAACACGTCTACCCCGGCATTTGATTTGGATGTCCACGGAACGGCGAATGTCGGTGCTTTAACCGCTACGAGCCTTTCTGTCGGTGGTCAGACACTCGCACTCGCGACCGATTTAGCCGCGAACGCCTCGAGAATTAATACACTTTATACAGAGATTCGTGATAATGCAACTGCTGGTGATATTATATACGCGGATGGAGCAAATTCACTCGCGAAACTTGGAATTGGAAGCCAGGGTCAGGTTCTCACGGTTCAAGGTGGATTGCCCGCGTGGGTCACACCTTCGGGTGGTGGAGGTGGAGGCGGAGGTGGAACCAGTCAGTGGACGACGGTGAATACCAACGAAATTTATTACGATGGGAACGTGGGTATCGCCAATACGGATCCGGGTCACGATTTAAGTGTCGGTTCGAATCTCTATGTGGATGATGATGCATCGAATGTACTCGTGGTGACGGGTAATACTGCTATGGACTCACTCACACTCGGTGAAGTTTCTATTGTCGCATCGTACGGACTCAGTGATATTTTAAATGCGTCGAATACGTCGTCTAATATCATGCAGTTAACGGACGCGACGACGGGGCTCGTGGCTACGGGTAATGTACATGCGCTCGCGTACCACGGTGACGGAACATTCCTTACTGGTTTGAATCTCGAACACGTCGCAAACGAAGGTAATGCGACATCTAACACGGTTCGGTTTACTAATACAACGACAGGTCTCGTGACGACTGCGAATGTGGAAGTGGGTGGTGAATTGACTGTGAGTGGGAATGTGGAGGTGGGTACTGCGAATCTCTTTGTGGATACGGTGAATTCGAGGATCGGAATTGGTATATCAAGTCCAGGTGAAAAATTGCACGTAAACGGAAACATACGATTAGGAGCTTCAGCGGATAATACCACCGATGATAATACCAACCGAACTATATCAACCGCGGGACAATTATTTATAAAAGCGAATGATTCTGATCTAGATGGTACGTACACAAACATGATATTACAGGCTGGTAATACAAACCCTGGTAAAATAGTAATAGGTGGCAACGACGGTGCAGCATACGGGACACCCTCGTCACAAATAGAATTTTTCACGCCCGGGGCGACGGCTGCTGTATGTAAAATTGAGCCGGGTGGTTTTTTATTACCGAAAGCGTTCGCTTTCATGGCATCTGGTTCGGGTGGAACTTTCACCTATAATAAGCCCCTTATGTTGAACGTCACGACGTTCACTCAACATTTCGATTACCATCCCAACCCAAATGGTATTTATAGAGGATTGAGAGAACAGTCTGGTGATGGTAACAGGGGTATATATTTTGCACCCGTTAAAGGGGTATATCACTTTTCATGTAAATCCAGGATACCAGATAACACCACTAGCACGTACGAAATTGAATGGTACATCAAGAGAAACGGGAGTCACTCGTCGCCGTATTCAGAGGTGAAATATACTTCTTACGAAATGTGGGCATCTCCGGCTGATGGTGGTGGTCGTAGATCTATGATGAGTAGTAGTATAGTTAAGTTGGATGTAGACGAAGGATTTTTCCCCCGGAATGATGGTACTTCAGTTAGCTGTAGTCAAGTGACGTTCGGTGGTTATTTCTTGGGTACATATGATTAAACATTTCCTCCAAAGTGCATCCCACTTTGCAAGAAAATAACCTCCCCCAATAGTAGATATGAACGGTAACGATACGTTTCTCGACATCAATAATGCTCAT
>CEOJ01034250.1_pt1 | contig 14144 bp, 6 predicted proteins | sample 530281 | NCBI WGS metagenome assembly CEOJ01 (sample SAMEA2619879, study PRJEB7988) | marine metagenome | isolation source: saline water (ENVO:00002010), including | reverse complement strand
AGTCTAAATGGACCGGGAACTCCAACAGTAAGAGATCAGTTAAAATCGGAATTAGATGATGCACTGGAGACTGCACTAGAAACAATAGGTGTTGTAACACAACAAACCACAGACTACACAAACGAGTACATTCAGCAAGGCACTACAATAACTTGTTCCACTGATCCAAGCACAGACTCCGTACATGGCGGAGAGAATTCGGGCTTGAATAATGCCTTTTACCCTCCAGTATGTATTGGTTCTTCGTTTGTACTTGACTTGGTTAATACTAATTTTAGTCTTGACTCTTCTGGAGGTTTAGACATTGATAGAGCGCTTGAAGGTATGTTGGTTATGGGTGCAGAAGTTGAAGCGGACTTTACTTTGCTGACACTACCTGGAACAGTTGGTTACTATTCATTCACACCACCAGATTATGCAGATATTGTCGGTGTTAGTACCAACGACGAGGGGACACTTGCTGCAAGGGCAGGAAATCCTCCTTATTTCGCCGGTGAGTGGAAGGTAGACCTATTGGATGCACCGACGGGTGCAGGTGATGTAGAAACCCCAATAACAGTGAGGCTAGGGCACAGAGATGGCTCATTTGGAACAAATACAGTCAGTATTCCAGAGGGTGAAAAAGCGATTGACCTAAGCGTTACCTTGGACTTGAGAGATGAATCAGCAGCATCGATTGATTTCGTTGCTGGAATAAGTTACCTAAATAACAGCATAATGAATGATTGGGGGATTTCACTGCTTAATATTTCTGAATCTGCGACTCTACCTCTAGTCACTTCAGATGGAATTCGTTTAGCATATCACAATGGCTTAGTTCCACTTGATTCATTCACCTCAGCATTTCCTATCAATGATATCGCTAGTGGAATTTCTGATTCGGTTGGTACAGATGATACGATTACAATGAATCCACTATACTGGGTTTCAGACAGTTTGGCTGATGGCTTAGAAATTCCGGGCGGACTCAATTATACTCACTCAACAGGATGTACCGAGATTGCCTCGCCAGGGCAAGAATTGCATTATTGTTTACGTGGAACTTCTGCAATGACTAGTGAATATCCTGTGTTTTTACGCTCTACTAGCCAGCCATTTTCTGGTAGTTTGCTAGACATTTTGAAGAATAATTTCGACGATGGTGATTTGCTAGAATATGTTGATGTGATTCAAGAAAGTGATCTGAGAAACTTGTTTAACAGCGGTATTTCGATTGAGAGTGTCTTGCCAGGAGATTTTCTTGATTCAGTGATTCCTGAAGATTTGCCTCCAGCTGAATTGACGCTAGAGATTATACTGCCAAATTGGGTAAGAACCATTGATGGCAATGACAGTTTAGTTTTCCAAAAGACACTTGGAGTAAGTTCGGATATTGAAATCTCATTGGCTGGCACTGACCCATATGATTGGCGCAATGAAATTAGGGATGAAGACATGAATGTAGTTTGTACAACTGTCCAAAGAACCTGTATCAGTAGTGCAATTGAATTGGACATTTCGGCGTTGAGAATCAACGAATGGTCGCAATCTGTGTCTATGGATTTTGCACTCGATGCTGAAGTCTCAATTTATCGAGTAATTATTCCACTAGAAGAAATCAATCAATCTGGCTCAACCAAAGTAAATTTTGAGGCAGCACCCTCTGATTTGGTACGTGTTGGATTGGATATCGCCAGTCGATTAGCAGAACCGAAAACGTTTGACAATATTGGAAATATATGTAGTGATGAGCAAGATTATTCAGTGTGTGATGAAAATCTATCACTAATTTTTACCCCAGAGGGTTTGACCGACTTTTCAGTTGATATTGGTGAAATGATCACTGAATTTATTCAACAAAGCGGTGCAGAATTACCCGATGCAGAGGATTCACCATTTGGGCAAGTTGATTTGAGTGGATTTGAAATAAATACCAAAGTCGATGGACTAACTGGATTAGATCAGAATATCGGAGATGATGAACCAATAACGCTCAGCGTTAAGATTCCAGAAGTTGAATTCAAATTGGAATTAGATGGAGACTTTGGAGAATTGATGGAAGGTAATTCCAGCAGTCTAGAAATGAATTTCTTTGCTAACGCTTTTAGAGGATTAATCGTAAATCCAATGGTCAATGCTGCTGAATTATTAGGTTCGTCACTAACCAATGGCCTTGTTTCGGGCAGTGGTATCACTTATCCAAACCCTGATGGAGAAGCAACCTCAATATCATTTAGTGGAAACACCTCAATTGCCGAAGAGTATAATTTAACACTTAATGGTCCAGTTTCGGTAATTTTGCCTAGAGGTATAACGATTGAAGATGTAGAGGACGAGGGAGGATATCTAACAATTACAGAAGTAGGTGGGCGGCAAAAAATAACTTACAATATTCCAGATGGTGAATTTGAAGATACAATTTCATTTAGAATCCAAGTTTCATGGTTATACTTATTCATGCAGTTTTGGGTTTATCCAACATTTGTTGTACTGTTACTTGGTTTATTCATTCGTAGACGTAGAAGGAAAAAGCGTTTGAAGAAACAACGTAAAGCCCAAGCCTCACAACAAGCGAGCAAAGTAGCAATTGGTGATAGTGAGTTTGCCGATCTTAAAGGATTCAAGAGTGAAGGATTACACGGTGAATTACAACAATTCGAAGATTTTTCAACCAACGCGCCGCCTCCAATGATTGATTTAGGCGATGAACGATTTGATTAGTTATTAATGGCGTCAAAAATACGTTTTGCTAACGCAGAACCAATCCCAGGTACCGTTCTGATGTCCTTTTCGCTAGCGTGTAAGATTTCTTTTCGACCACCAAAATGACGAATTAAAGTTTGAAATTTTTTCGCTCCTAATCCAGCAACATTCTCCAATGGGTCCGAAAATTTGTTCTTACTTCGACGCTGACGATGGAAGGAATTAACGAATCTATGTGCTTCGTCCCTAGCGTGAATTAATACTCTTCCACGTCTATCCAAAACCAAAGGTTCCTTGTCTATTCGATGTATTGTTTCTTCTCGTTTTGCTAATGCTGCGACAGCAAACTTACCGGAGAATTCGGAATCATCAATCATTTTAGTGATCATTTCTAAGTGGGTTTTACCGCCATCGAGTAGTAATAAATCTGGCCATTCCGTTTGTCGTTTCATCCACCGTTCTACAACTTCGCGCATCATACGTAAATCATCTAATTGTTCACCCTTAACAGTATATTTACGGTACTCATCTTTGTAGGGTCTTCCGTCTTTGAAACATACGCTTGCACCTACTCTTTGGGCACCTTGTATTTGTGCCATGTCAAAACAAACTATGTGATTCAATTGTGTCATTTCTAGCAGTTTTGCACCGTCGTCTGCTGCCCGTTTTTCTAATGAACCACTCGCTTTATTGACAAATCGAATGAGTTGAATTTCAGCATTCTGAGCAGCTAATTTCTGTAAGGTTACGAAATCACCGCGTGAAGGATTCCTCACTTCAACCGCAGACTCGCGACGAGTTTGCAGCCAGTCTTCTACGCCTTCAAACAGTGGCGTGGGGGTAATCAATAACTTAGGCGGGCAACGGTTTGCATAATGATCAGCAACAAACATAGAAACAGTTTCACCAATATCTCCTCGATGAATCATTTGCCATGATTCCTGTCCTTTTACCACACCATCATCTGCGTGTAAAACGACAATAGCTGCTAAGTCTCCCTCACTGGCAAAACCAATCGCATCACAATTTCTGTACACTTTGCTCGATACAATGTGTTGACTAGTAGTGGTTCTAATCGCTTTGATCAAATCCCTAATTCTTGCTGCTTTTTCATACTCTAATTCACTTGAGTGAATGTCCATTTGCAAAGTTAATTCTTCAATCAATTTCGTGGCATTACCGTTTAGAATCTGTCTTACTGCACTGATTCTTTGCCGGTAGTCTTCATCAGAACCACTGTCTACATAGCCAAATGGAATGTTATTTCTATCATCTCTAAGGCCAAATTCACGTCTTAGTAATTTCATTACTTGCTTAGCAGCACCAGCATTTGGGAAAGGCCCCCAAATCTCTGCATCCTTTGGCGGTCTTCTTGTGTATAGTATTCTTGGCAACTTATCAGCACTAATTGCAAGATATGGGAACGACTTATCATCCTTCAGCATTGAATTATATCTTGGTTTATGTTCTCTAATCAACTGTCTTTCAAGAATCAATGCTTCATGAGGGGTGGCGGTAATGATACATTCAATGTCATCAGAGCGTTGAACCAATTCCGGAATCATTGCACGGTCAGGGTTGCTAGAAAAATACGATCGTATTCGTTCATTTAATTTGGTTGCCTTGCCAACATACAATACTCTACCTTGTTTGCTTTTGAATAGGTAAACGCCAGGTTTTTTCGGCAAATCCACCGATTCTAACCTGACGGGCATGCTTTGCCCTTTAGGTCAATACTCAAAAGGGCAACCATCAGTCTTTGTTGAACAAAAAACAATGTAATTGATAACTAATATTGTCTCGGAAGGCTGGGAAAGATGGTTTCTAAAGCCCAACTCCGGATTCTTGCTTGGTTAAGCAAACACCCGGAAAGTTTGGAAAAATCTTGGGATGTAAGTCGAGAGATTTCTCTGCCAGGCATTGCGGAAGGCATCGGAGTGGTTCGTTCCGCTCTTAATGTTCCACTAACCAAATTGGAGCAAGATGATTTGATTTCCAAACGCATGGCTCATGTTATTGGTGGAGGTAACAGGCGTAGACAGGTATATCACATTACCAGTAATGGTAGATTGCTTGTTGGTCAAAGCGATGCTGAATTCATGAAACCAGAGAGACAAAGCATAATCTATGGTAGCCCACCAAACGTTTCAGAAATTTTTGGCCGTGAAGATGAGATGATTGAATGTCAAGAGATTCTAAAGAATAACTCACTTGTGGTTACTGGAATGCCGGGAATCGGCAAATCGGTATTTACCCTCAGTTTGTGTCGAGAATTAACTGACAAACATGACGTTAGATGGGCTGTTGCAGATCAATTTTCGGATTACTATTCGATAGTTTCCTCATGGTATCCAGATGAAATGGTTCCAAAAGACATTGATGCAATCTGTCATATGATTCAACCTTCCAATGATTTATTGGTTATTGATGATATCAATTTAATCAGCCATAGACATATAGAATCCGTACAGGAAATGGTAAACAAATTAACCAACACAGAAGAAATTAGAATGATATTTATCTCTAGAGAAACATCAGATTTATTCCCGAACTTTAAGAATTTCAAATTGGATGCTTTAGATTTGAAATCATGTTGTGACATGCTGGGGGAAGAAATAACAATTGCTGAACGTGAAAAGATTGTGAATAGTTTAGGGCATCATCCATTGGCACTCAAATTGTATCAACCAGAATATAGCATACCGGAATCATCAACAGACGTGATCAAATATGTTGAAAATGTAGTTCTTAATGCGCTTTCCGATGAACAAAAGCATATGATTTTGCATCTTTCATTAGAACCAATCATGATGAAGGCAGAAAATTCTATTGTAGAATCGGATATAGATTTGTTAGATGAACAAAACTTGGTTCGCTGGGATGAAAACTTGTTTGAGTTGCAACATCTAATTCGTAATGTGACTCGCAATAATATTGAAGCAGATGAGAGGCTTAGTGCCCACGAGTTCTTGGCTCAGCATTGGAAATTACAAAAGTCAAAAGGAGCAATTGAGAATTATTTGTATCACCTTTCTCGCTCGAATTTGACAGAATTTATTACCCAATTATCGATTGAAATTGAATCAATAGATAATTTAAATTCAGCCGCTTTAGCAACAATCGTTGCTGAATCAATAGAACAACATAGTGGGCAAAATAATTTGAAATATCTAGAATCCAGGATTGCAGCATTTAGGTTTGAACCATCGGTAATTCGTAAAAATCTCACCTCGCTTGAAGGCAATGAGTTGTTGGAAATGGAGTTTAATTTAGCTCAACTTGAAGGAAGGAGTGCAGACTATGAATCAAAATTAAGCGAATTACTTCACCAAAAATCTCCTTTGGGGCGGGCACGATTACTTATTTCATTAGCCAGCCAGATTTTGGAGGATAGATTACCATCTTCACCAATAAAGCAAAATTCAAGGGACCAAGTAGAACAATACCTTAAGCAAATAGACCTAAAGGAAATTGACCAAGGACGTCAATCCATTATTGTTGCAATTTCTATGATTAAACATTCTATTGCTATGGCCGATTTTGATTTTGCTAAGGGTGAAGACATTATTCAATCAATGATTGGAGTTGGTTCGATAGATGATTCGATAATTGTGAATTTACGTACTAAAGAAGCGATTTCAAATTATATTTCTGGAATAATAACTCTTAGCGAAGTTAGTGAAATCGTTGATGCTAATTGTCATCATATCGATAATTTGTTGATGTCGGAATCTTTGAGGTTGAGGTTTGCTGAAGTATTGATTGAACATGATTTTGATGTTGCAAAAATGAGATTTGAACAATTGACTAATCCGGATGTATTCACTCGCTCCAAAACTTCAATTCGATATTCAGCAAGATGGTGGTTACTACACTCCAAAATTTACTCAGCTACCAGTAAATCTTCGTTACGAGAATCACTTATGAAATTTAGAGAAGCTGGATGTGGGAAAGTTAGCGCAGAATTAGAAAGTTTATTTCATACTCAATTCTAAAGTTCAGCACCGATCAAGGTTTTTGTGTCAACAATTCCTTCCATTGGTCTTATCTCTTCAACAATACAACGTGTTAGGTCATATTCATCGTCTGCTTGAACTCTCGCAATCAAGTCATATTCGCCAAACAGCATCCATCCTGCAGTGACCAATTCAATTTCTTCAAGCCTACCTCGGACTAATTTCTCCTGTCCTGGTTCTGTAGTAATCAATACGAATCCAATTGCCATTGTATCACCTAGTACTCCACAGCAATCATCGTCTGTGTGTCTTTGACGCCGTCAATTTGCCTAAAATCACTCATCAACATGCCTGAAAGTTTTCCAGAATCTTCGGAACTAACTCTTACCAGTAAATCATACTCCCCATATAAGGCATGGACCTCAACTACTGAATCATGATTGCTAAGTGATTGATACACTTCACGCTCTCTTGCAGGTAGTGTTTTGAACAGAACAAATGCCTCAGGCATGAACTTGCCAAAAGCCCTAGTTTCTTATTGCTTGCTGTTGATAAGTTAGAAACATGATTTGCCCAATGAGACGAACCATTCAAAAGTATAATCCATCAACATAGGTTTATGCATAAGGAGGCAAGGTTGTTTTTCCCCTGCATCTTGATGCTGGTAATTATGTTAACATTACCTATGTCTTCTATTCCAATGAATCAAGATATTGAAATGAATTCTGATGATGTATTTACTACGTCAGTGAAATCTCAAACAACATGGAGTGGTGTAGTTGAATTGACTGAATCATATACAATAGATATCTCTGATGAATTGATTATTGCACCATGTACCTTAGTAAAATTACCAAGCGCGGAACGTATTTTTGTTGAAGGTCGTTTATCTATTGAAGGTGATTTAACTTGTCCAGTAATTATTGATCAGGATAACACAGGTTTACATTATGGTATTCAATTTAATCAATCATCATATGGTAGAGGTTCAGTAATTGATAATTTGTCAATTGATAATTCAATGTACGGAGTTACAGTTTATGGCTCAAATCCTGTTTTGAATAATGTCACGATTAACAATCCATCGAGAGTCGGTATCGATTTATTTTCCGGTGCAAATCCAATCATTAGTGACCTAACAGTCGATCAATCGGGCCGAGGTTTCACCTACGGCGACTGGAGATACGGCATCGGGTTATCTGTGGGTGCAGGTTCTTCACCAATTGTAGAGCGAGCAGTACTGACTGATACTAGAATTAGAGGCCTCAATATCTGGGGAGATTCTGGTGGAATATATCGCCAAATTACAATTGATAATATCACTGCTGAGGGCGCATCTGCAATATCAGCGGGAGTTTGGGTTGAGGATAGTCGACCATTGATTACCAATGTATCAGTCGACAAATCGGATTATGGAATTTTGATTCGGCATATCGATGATGGAGGATATACTAGAGCAGTGGTAAGGGATTGTCTTGTCACTAATTCAATGTATAGGGGAATATATATCGATAAGGCTAATCATACAAATTTCACTAATTATGAGACTGCAGATTTTACCAATACAGTGGTTAGAGGCACAGGTGGGCCGAATGCTAAGACGCCAGGAATTGGTTTTGCTGCAATCGACATAAATGCAACCGGCGTATGGTTTGAGAACACATTGATTGAGGATTCAACTACCACTGGGCTGAGACTTTATTTCGTAGACGCATCAACGACATTCAGAAACCTGAAAATTGTTAATTCAGGCGATCCTGGTCAAGGAGCACACGAAGCGGGGTTAGCGATAAGGTCATCATTTTTCGCGCCGACTTTTGACGGTTTAGAGATTTCAGGTTCGCCCGGGCCAGGTATCTCTGCAACCTCAGGTGGTGCTATGCAGGGTTCTAATTGGTTTTTGCACAATAATTCGGAAGATGGTCTATACATCGATTCATCAACACTTATTGTTGACGGATTACATCTTACAGATAATGGGCAATCAGGAGCCCATGTCTATGATTCTCGCTATGTTACATTAACAAATTTAACCGCTGTAGGTAATGGTAATCTTGGACTATCAGACGTAGAACAAGCAGGATTATTATTTGAGAAATCAAACGATATTGAAACCAACTCTGGCGACGTAACTTGCAATTATTGTTCAGTTTCTAATTCAGCAGGTATTGGAGTAATGGTAAAAGACTCTGTGGACTTATGGCTCAATCATCTTACAGTTGAAGATAATGCACCATCTTATGACCCAATATCAATCGATAATAGTGGACTTACTATTGGTATACAAGGTGGTCAAGTAAATATGCACAATATTATTGTTGATACTGAGCGTTTAGGTACGGACTCAGGCCCAGCATTGCGAATAAATCGGGCAGCAGCAAATATTGATTTAATTTCACTACATGGTAACCATACAGGAATAATTTGGAATGGAGATAACAACGGGAATTTCCCTTCATCACTGAGCCGAGCTCAACTTTCAGGTACCACTTGCTTATTGTTGGCAGAGCATGATGTCATGACTGGAATTGACAATGTAATTACACCAGAATGCACAGGTTCGATAACCTTGCAGGATAGTAATGTAAACTGGAGTGGATTTACTGATTTAACACAATCTACCATTATCAATTTAGATTCCTTTTCCAAACTTCACCTCCACCAACCCAATCAAATTGCTTTGTCAGATGCAATCATTGCTCCTTCGGGAGAAATTGATGTTGCTTGGGATATTTCAGTATGGGTCCAGAACAATAACTCAAACGGCATTCCGGATGCGCCAGTACAACTCAGTTTTGACCAATTTGAACCCAATGCACAACAAAACACCAATCAAGATGGTTTCGTTACATTCACCGATTTTATTGGCCAAAGATGGACAAATATGGGTTCTTCTTCAGTTTCAACTGTAACCATTGCCTGTTCATATGACGGTCAATCAAATAGCAGTTCAGTTCAATTAGACGGTAACAAGATTGTATATTGCTTGTTACCTTTGGATAATCAACCACCATTTTTGTATTGGGATAGTCCCGAAGATTCAAGTGTTTTTCCAAGTTCTTTCGAAGTAGAATTTAATGCGTCTCGTTCATGGGATCTTGACGATGATGCATTGATTTGGGAATGGACCTCGTCTATCGACGGAATTATCGGTGATCAGGCTAACTTTGTGGTTAATCAAGGTCTAGCCTCACAATCACTGAGTGATGGAGTACATGTTATTACAGCTAAATTATGTGATGACAAGAATAATTGTGTTCAACAAAGTAGAACTATTGAATTATCAAATTTTGACCCTGTTGTATTTGTTGATTTCACACCAGCATTAAACTCCTTCAATGAATTAATTATCCCAAAAACTGGTACTTTAGAAGTTAACTTGTCAGGAACTTATGACCCTGAAGGAGATTCACTTAATTGTTGGATTAGCACTTCATATGGACTAACATTCCCTGAGCAAACAGGTTCTCAGTTGTCTTGTGATGAATTGATACAATACACCTTCCCTCTAATTGCATCGCCAGGTAATCCTACTCCACCAACTGATAGTTTTAGTCTCTCGGTGAATGTTGACGATGGAGTAAATCCCACCGTGACTCTTACCTATGATACAATCTTGTTTAACGAAATTCCAGAGCCTATTTTTGACATTATTCGAGCAGATAATTATAGTCAAAGTGCAGTCACATTAGATGGTTCACAAACAATTGACCCTGAGGGAGATAATTTGGAGATTGAATTCTATTCAAGCCTTGATGGAGTTCTACAATGGTCTGATGAACCATCAGGCAACGTTTGGCAAGGTTATCTCTCTAGAGGTGTACACACAATTGAAATGAGGGTTACCGATGATGTTCCAGAGCATATTGAAACATACAAAACCGCATCAATCTTGATTTCAGTTTTGAATTCTGCACCTATTGCAGACATCAAATCACCGACCATTATCGATGGATATGATTCATCAGAAATGGTAATTCTGTCTGCGAATGGTTCAGGTGATTATGATTCGGTTTGTTCTTCGTTCAGCACCATTGGTTTTTGGCATTGTTCGATGAACGAGCCTGCTCAAGGGTCCGAGTTCTTACAAGTATCTTGGACTAGCGATTTAGATGGAAGACTTTCTTCTACTAATCAAGAGGGTCTATATTATGCCTCAAGATTGAGCAGTGGTCTACACACTATTACATTGGAAATTGATGATGGAATTAATCCGCCAGTGATAGATACGACAACAGTCGAGGTAGCAAAATCTGCACCAGTATTGTCACTTGCGACTCCAGATACATCAACAACATATCTTTCTTCGGAGTACATTTTCTGGAATGCGATTGAATCTATTGATTATGATGGAGATGATTTCACAATGACGGTGCTATCTAATTTGCAAAGCGAGGCAATCTTAGAAGATGTAGACCCGAGCCAGACCCATATATCCCAACTCCAAGCAGGAGAGCATGAAATTTCGATAATATTGACTGATTCAGATGGCATGCAACGTATTGAAACTGTAAATTTGATTGTGACACCATCGCCACCAAATGCTATTATTGTCAATCCAGCTGAAGGTCAATCCTTTTTGGGAGGGGAGGAAATCATTCTAGAAGAAGAGTCAACAGATGCAGATTTTGATATTGTATTTAGGCAATGGGAAGTTACTGACAAATCCTCAGGAATCATAGTACATACAAGCAGTTCTAGTACAGAGCAATTATCATTACAGCCAGGTGAATATTTAGTTCAGTTGATGGTTAGAGATAGTTTACAAAATACTGAAATTGAAACTCGTAATATTAGAGTTGAAAATACCAACCCAGTGCTTGACGACCAATCATTAGTTGTGACGCCATCAGAACTTACTGCTGGAGTGCTTGTTACCGTTGAGGTGAGCATTATATTATCTGATCCAGATGGAACAACTCAAGATGTTCGAGCAACAATTATTCATGATTTGCAGGTGTGGAATTTTATCTTACAAGATCTCGATGGTGACAATGTCTGGGAAGGTTCAGTCGAAGTTAACCCAGAAAAACCGGGCAGACCAAGTTTGAAAATCACTGCTACAGATGGAACAGGTGAATCAGCAACAATCAGCCAAATCTCTAGGACTATCGTGGTAAATGAAGTAGAACAATCTAGTACAAACTTATCTTTAATTGCCGGCGGCGGAGCTGTAATTCTGCTTCTAATACTATCTAGTTTGATCATGGCCAAGATAAGAAGAAATAAGTTTGAGGATGAGTTAATCGAGTCATGGGATACATTGAGTAAACCAAATTCTTCGAAGGATTATCCTGAATTAGAAGTTACATCATCAGTAGACGGGACTAAAGAAGTAGTCAATGATTTGTGGTCTCAACTAGAACAAGAAGAAGGCCTAAACTGATTACTGCTCAGGCAGATTTTTCTTGGTAGAGTCAGGGTTACTATCTCGAGAACCCCAAGGAGTTCTAGTTCTATTTAGTCCGATTCTCTTGGCAAATAAGAATTTGAAATTTTTCCAACCGTCTGCCCAGGTGTGAATTTCTGCATCACCTACCCTAGGCCTGTACGGAACAGAAATTTCGATTGCTTTTGATTTTCCAATGTGCTTTCTTGCTAGAATCTTAATCTCTTCTGATAGCGGCATACCATCATTGGTCGGGCGCATGTTTTTGTCTTCAAAGATTGCTTTTCTGAAGACCCACATTCCTGATTGAGAATCCTTTATTCCATAGCCAAATAAGAGTCTAGCGGTAAACGACAACGCCCAGTTACCAAATCCGTGAATACCTGACATTGAACCATCTTCAGCGAGTGACAATCTGTCACAAGTTATGAATTGTAAATCGTCATCGAGTAATTTCTTGACAAGTTTTGGAATCAATTCAGCAGGGTATGTGCAATCAGCATCCATTGTAACAATGATTTCATGGCTTGCAATGTCAAATCCAGTACGGTATGCTCGACCATAACCTCTCCTGTCTTCTAAGTGGACTCTAGCACCTTTGTTTAGCGCCAACTCACGAGTTTTATCAGTTGAGTTTCCATCTACGATTAGAATTTCTAGTTTTTTACACCAACCCGTTGGAATTGAATCAATAGTCGGCTCTATTGCTTCTTCCTCATTTCTTGTTGGAAGGATAACGGTAACATTGACCGGAAGTTTATCCCCCATAGATGTCCGTGAAGATATTCTGCTTTGAAGTCATTGGCTGAATAATTCATTTATTATTATGGCCATAATTGGTCAAAATTGAAACGCAGAAGGCTCATCGCCTAAGTGATGCACATTGCTATGGTTGCCGGTGAGTACCCTCCTAGGTGGGGTGGAATTGGTTCCGTAGTGTTTCACCTAGCAGGTCACCTGGCATCCTTTGGCCATCAAGTAACTGTCATCACTCGTTCTCATTCTGGTAGAGCACCTGCTCAGTCTGGAGTTTCTATCGTCGAGGTTCCATGGCTGAAATTACCGATGAAGTTTACTCGTTCTTACGCCAAGAATGCTCTAAAGATTATGAAGAGGTTACACCAAGAAGAGCCCTTTGATGTAATTCATATTCATCTCCCACTTGCATCTTTTACTGCCAAAGAATTTCAGTTCATGGAGAAACACATCGCTCCGGTTTGTTGTTCATTACATGGCTCTTGGTTAGGTGAAAAGCAAGGAGTAATCCGGGCTGCAAAAGCCGGCGAATCAGCGACGTGGCGTAATCCAAATGATTTGGCGATTAGGTTAACTGGAAAATGGTATTCTAGGTATGAAAAGGCTGGTTTGTTAAATGCATCAATAAGTGTAGCAAATTCTGAATCTACATTGAATGAGTTCGCACAGTGGTACGCACCAGATATGGATTACAATGCCAAAGTGTTGCTTTGGGGTTGCGATCATAAGATTTTCCGCCCAGCAAATATCGATGATGAGGAAGAACAACTTCAACACGAAATGATTCGTCAACAGTATGACTGTGCTGATGAGAAAGCACTTAGTCACGATGCAAGCACAGATACGCCGATGTTATTGGCAGTTGGACGTCTCGTAGCAAGAAAAGGTTACATGACCCTATTAAGAGCAATGCCAGCAATTCTCGCCGAACATCCTGGTGCAAAACTGGTAATGATTGGACGCGGGCACATGAAGCGCAAATTATTGAAAGTAGCTAAAAAACTCTCAATAAGTGACTCTGTTTTCATCAAGAGTAGTATGTCATTTGATGACTTAGCACAGCACTTTAGAAGTGCCGATTTGGTGATTTATCCCTCATATTATGAAGGCCAAGGTTTGATTCCCCTCGAATCCATGTCAAGTGGCACACCAGTAGTAACTGTCAACATGGCTCCGCTCACAGAAATGGTTGACAAATCGGTTGGAGGATTATTTGAGATGGGTAATTCGCAGGATTTGGCTAAAACTGTAAATCAAATCCTCGATGATTCAGACGAAAGAGAATTTATGGCAACGAAAGGTAGGCAATTGATCTTGTCTAAATATACCTATGAGCACAATGCAAATGATTTCATAGAGAT
>CEOJ01028657.1_pt1 | contig 14157 bp, 17 predicted proteins | sample 530281 | NCBI WGS metagenome assembly CEOJ01 (sample SAMEA2619879, study PRJEB7988) | marine metagenome | isolation source: saline water (ENVO:00002010), including | reverse complement strand
AATAATTCTTAAGTTTTCATGTAAAATGTATTATTATCATATATTACAATAATGTGGATATCATTAATTTTTTAGCTAAACATGTCAGCAAACAATACCTCTTCTAAAGGTAAAGAACTTTACTTAAGACTTCTTAAATACACATTCAGGCATAAGTTAGTTTTTGTAATTTCATTAATTGCAATGGCAGCTTTTGCTGTTACAGATACTGCGTTTGCCGCATTAATAAAACCTCTTCTAGACGGAAGTTTTGTTGAGAAAGATCCGGAAATTATTCAGATGTTTCCATTTTTATTAATAGGGCTTTTTTTATTAAGAAGTATAGCTGGATTTATTTCTACATATGGAATTGCATGGGTAGGAAGAAATGTAATTAAACAAATAAGAAAAGAAATGTTTTCAAAGTTGGTTCATACGCCAACTAGTGTCTATGATTCATCATCCTCTGGTGAATTATTATCTAAAGTTACATATGATACAGAACAAGTAGCTGAGGCTGCAACTAAAGCTATAACTGTTTTAGTAAGAGATGGTCTAACTGTACTAGGTTTACTTGGTTTAATGTTTTATCAGAGTTATATTTTATCACTTGGATTATTAATTATTGGTCCAGTTATTGCAATATTCATAAAAATCATGAGTGTCAAATTTCGTGATACAAGCAAACATATCCAAAAGTCAATGGGGTATATCACCAATGTTGTTGAAGAACTAATAGAAGGACATAGAGTTGTTAAAGTTTTTGGTGGAGAGAAAAGTGAAAAAAATTCATTTGAGATAGTTAACGATAATAATAAAAAGCGTCACTTACATTTAGCATTCATACAAGGAATAAGTATTCCATTAGTTCAGTTTATAGTAGCTCTTTTTCTTGCAGGTATAATCTATATTGTAACCTCTGAACAGTTTATTGAAAGCTTATCTGTTGGCACTTTTATGTCATTTGTTACTGCTATGATACTCATCTTTGCTCCCTTGAAACGACTTGCTGAGATAAATGTTGTACTTCAAAGAGGTATTGCTGCAAGTGAGTCAATTTTTGAGCTGTTAGATGCAGAATCGGAAATCTCAAATGAAGTCTCAGATAATACTAATAGAGAAATTAATATTAATTTTAGTTCAATTAAATTCTCAAATATATATTTTTCCTATAACTCTAGCAGTAAATATATTTTAGAAGATATTAATTTAGAGATAAATAAAGGCTCAACATGCGCAATTGTTGGGAAGTCAGGAAGTGGCAAGTCAACCTTAATGAACCTTCTACCAAGATTTTATGATATCGAAAGAGGTTCTATACACATTGGTGATACGAATATTTCAGATGTATCACTTAAACAACTACGAAATCTCATCTCTTATGTTGGTCAGGATTTAACCCTGTTTAATGATACGATAAAAAATAATATTGCATACGGTCTCCTAGAGAATAAATCATTTGATCAGGTTGTTGAGGCGGCTAAAACTGCTAATGCATATGATTTTATAGAAAAATTTAAGGATGAATTCAATACAGTAGTTGGCGATAACGGTGTCCTCTTATCGGGCGGACAAAGACAGAGAATCGCAATAGCAAGAGCTGTCCTTAAGAACAGTCCTATATTACTTCTTGATGAGGCAACTAGTTCGCTAGATTCTGAATCTGAAAAATTAATACAAAATGCTTTGTTTGAACTTCAAAAAAATAGGACAACTCTTGTGATTGCTCACAGATTATCTACGATTGAAAATGCTGATACAATTATAGTGTTAGATAATGGAAAAATTGTCGAAGAGGGCACACATGCTCAGCTTCTTAATAATAACGGTTTGTATTCAAAACTTCATAAAATTCAATTTCCTTTATCAGATTTATGATTCTAAAATTTATTGAAAATATTTGGTATAAAAGTTTTTGGTCATTAACTGGAGTCATTGTGATTTTGATGTCACCATTATCAATTCTCTATCTTTTTGTAATTAGACTTCATGATTTATTATATAAGATGAAAATCTTAAGAGTTTTAGTATTAAAAACACCTGTATTGATTGTTGGAAATCTAACCGTAGGTGGAACTGGAAAGACACCCTTTTGTATATGGCTCAGTAACTATCTCGAAAAATTACAAATCAAAGTTGGTATAGTAGCGTCCGGCTATAAGTCATATGGGAGCTCACCAAAAGTTGTAGATAAGAGCTCTTCTCCTTTAGACGTAGGTGATGAAGCAATAGAATTGGCATCAATGACTAATGCGATTGTTGTTAGTAGCGACAATAGAGCAAAATCATCTTTGTTTTTAGAAAATAACTTCGATTTGGATTTAATTATTCATGATGATGGTTTACAAAATAACAAGATTAGCAGAGATGTAGAAATTCTTCTCATTAATGATAATTTGAAATATGGTAATGGATTTTTATTGCCTGCAGGTCCGTTAAGAGAGTTGCCTGACAAACGTATACAAAATTCTGATTTGATTGTTCATAGTAAATGCAAGGAACATCAATATAATATTTATAATTCAAAAAACATCCCTGCCTTTATGGTTGAAAATAAGTTAGTTACAAACTCAATCTCAAAAGAATCTAGACAAATAGATTCATTTGAAAGGATACATCTAGTTTGTGGTATTTCTAGTACTAAAATTATCGAAGAAAATATAAGAACACGGAATGTGGAATACATTCTCCATGAATACAGTGACCACTATTTATTTAAAGGAAATGAAATATTATTTGACGATAATCTACCGGTCTTTGTAACAATGAAAGATTATGTTAAATTAGAACCTTATAAGATGAATAATCTATGGATTATAAAAAATAATTTGATTGTCAATCAATCTATAGAAAATGCTATAAAAAAAATAACTACTGATATTAAAAAACTATGAATGTTCATATTATAATACCAGCAAGACTAGGTTCGACTAGACTAAAAAACAAAATGCTTAAAAAGATATTAGGTAAGACGCTTATTGAACATATGTGTGAACGTGCTCTCAAATTAAACTTTAAAAATCTTGTTGTTGCAACAGATAGTAAAGAAATCGTAGAGACTGTTGCTAAATATAATATCACTACTTATTTTTCATCTAAAAAATTCAACAACGGAACTGAAAGGATAAGAGATTATCTAATAAAAAAAAATATCCCTGGTAATGATATTATTATAAACATACAAGGAGATGAGCTAAATTTTTCACTAGCTACCGTTAGAAAAATGATCAGCTTTTTAAAGAAAAATGGTAGTTATGAGATAATTACTCCTATATATAGAGCTCCATCACCTTCAGTATTCAACGATCCAAATAATGTTAAAGTTACTGTGAATAGCAAACTTGATGCTATTTCATTTACTCGTTCTCAAGTTCCTTATAAATCATATAAAGAATCATATATCCACATAGGTATATATGGTTATAAGGCATCTATTATAAAAAAATACAATACTTTAAAAAAATGTTATTATGAATCTGTCGAAAATTTAGAACAATTAAGATTTGTATATAATATGATTCCTATAAAATGTATTTGTGTTAAGAATAATAATTCCTTTAGCATTAATAGTAAAAAAGATTTAATTTCAGCAGAGAGGTTCTTCAAATGAACAAATGTTCAATTGCTATTACTGGAGCTGCTGGTAATATAGCCTATTCACTGATATTTAGAATACTCTCTGGGAGTATTTTTATGCCTGATACCAAGATTGACTTGAGACTTTTAGATATACCAGATGCAAAGAAAATTCTTCATGGAGTAAAACTTGAAATTGAGGACTGTGCATTCAATAGTTTAGATACTATCACCGTGACTGATAAACCGGATGTAGCATTTACAGATTGTGATTATATACTTCTGGTTGGGGCTAAACCAAGATCTAAAGGTATGCAAAGATCTGATTTGATATTGGATAATGCACATATTTTTTGTGATCAAGGAAAAATAATCAATAAGGTTTCAAAGAAATCAGTTAAAATAATTGTTGTAGGAAATCCAGCAAATACTAATGCACTTATTGTTTGTAGCAACACACCAGATATTCCTAATGAAAATATTTCATCATTAATGCGTCTAGATCAAAATAGGGCAAAAAGTATTTTATCCTCAAAGGTCGGTCAGCACGTAAGCTGTGTTACTAAGTTGGTGGTGTGGGGAAATCATTCAACAACTCAATATCCAGATATATCTCATGCACAAATTAATAATAGTAATAATTTTTTAGATACTATTGATGAACACTGGATACATGATGATTTTATTCCACGAGTACAAAAAAGAGGTGCAGAAATAATAGACCATAGAGGCCTCTCGAGTGCCGCTTCTGCTGCTTCAGCTGTTTATGATCATTTCAATGTCCTTGTGAATGGTTCAGATGATTGGGAGTCAATGGGAATATTAACGTCAAATAACTATTCAATAACATCAAATTTATTTTATTCTCTGCCACTCAAGATATCAAAAAATAGTTTTGATATAATTGAGTCTATTGAAGTGTCAGAAAAAATGCGAACTTATTTATCTGCTACCGAGAAGGAGTTAATTGACGAGAGGGATACTGTAAAGGAATTTCTCTAGATTTCAATTAATTGAACTTGATTTCCATTTATATATATTGAATCCGATCTATTTACTTCTCGTATCATAATCATATATAAATTAATTTTCTTATTCATAGAAAAAATATCATCGATAACTTCACCAACTACTTCATTATCTTGATTATTTATTTTGTCGGAATTTTTAAAGACATTATCAGTTTCAATAACCGCAATATTTTTTTTTACTTTCCCTAGGTAATGTGTCCTAGCAATAATTTCTTGACCAATATAGCATCCCTTTTTAAAATTTATTCCCATCTCTGCGCTCATATTCAGATTTTGCGGAATAAATTTTTCAAATGTATATGAATTCAAGTGATGAATTCCTTTTAACATATCTACTAATCTAATAATGCTAAAATCTGATCTCTGATAATTTTCAATCACTTTTTTAATACCTTTGTCTTTTTCAAAAGTAACATATATGTATGAAAGAAGTTGACCATGACAATTATTTAATATTATAAAGTCATCTTCATATTTGATCTGAAAATTTTCATTTTTATCAAATGCATTAATTTTTACATCATTTATTGTGCTATAAATGCTCATATTATCATCTAATGCAACATTCACATCAGAGGCCAATTTATACATATTTAGCTTGTCTATAATCTTGTCTACTACCTGCGTAGTTATTAACATTATGTAGTCATCTCCAATTTTTAATATTATGAAGATTCCTAATACTTTACCCTGATTTGTAGAATACGAGGATATTTGATAATTTTTGCCATCTAGTTCTTGTATATCATTGCTAAATTGACCCTGAAGAAAAGACGCAGCATCCTTCCCGGTAATCTTTATAACCGACATTTCATCTTCTATGTTATATATATTTGTTTCTGTAATATTCATATAAGTTGTTGTTTATTAGCACTTTTATTATATTTTATTTCCTGTTTTATTATTAAAAAAGCTAGTATCTTTAATCATAAATAAATTAGCACTTACTAATAAAGATTTGTTTATTTAGAACATATATTTGAATATAATACTTCATGGAGATTTATTATGCACACAAATAAAAGTGATAAAAACAGTCAATCAAAAAAAAACAGAAACACTAAAAAAGTTAAGGAAATTGGTGGAAGAAAAGGACCAGAACCAACACGTTATGGTGATTGGGAAAAAAATGGTCGCTGTATAGATTTTTAGAACGAATATGACTAATAATAGACCATTATCACCCCATCTGCAGATATATAAGCCACAGCTTACATCTGTACTGTCTATATCTCATAGAATTACAGGAGTAATATTGTCTGTATTATCCCTAATGATTCCATTATCACTTTTGATCATTAGTTTTGGGCAGGAGTATTATGGTTTACTACTCGTGATACTAGATCATATTTTAATTAAGTTAATTTTAGCTGGTTCGCTATTTACCCTAACCTACCATCTTTTGAATGGTATTCGTCATATATTTTGGGATATGGGTTATGGCCTGGATATTAAAGATAGTTATATTAGCGGTTATCTTGTCATCCTTTTTTCACTTGGAGTGACAATTATTATTTCATTAATGTTTATGTAGGTTATATGTATATTAATCATTGGAAAATTCAGAGGTTATCAGCAATTATTTTAGTGCCGGCTATGTTTTATCTAATTTACTACCTAATAAACTTATCAAACCTTAGTTATAATGATGTAATTACAGACTTATCATCTTTGACTGGTGTCTTATATGTTGTGCTACTCTCATTTGTTTTATTTATGCATAGCTCTCTCGGTATTGAAACGATTCTTGAAGACTATGTTCACAATGCGTATTATCAGAAATTTTTTATAAGCCTTTCTAAAATAATTCATGTTATACTTTTTCTGATTACATTAGTTTGTTTATATCTCGTAGTAGGTGCATGACATGGATAGTTATAAAATTATAAATCATCAACACGACGCAATAGTTATTGGAGCAGGAGGCTCTGGATTAAGAGCAACCATGGGATTAGCTCAATCTAAACATAGCGTTGCTTGTATTAGCAAAGTTTTTCCTACCAGAAGCCATACTGTAGCTGCTCAAGGTGGTATTAGTGGCGCCCTGGGTAACATGGGTGAAGATGATTGGCGTTGGCATATGTACGACACAGTAAAAGGTTCTGATTGGTTAGGTGATCAGGATTCCATTGAGTATATGTGCAAAAATGCAGTCGATTCAATAATTGAATTAGAACACTACGGCGTGCCTTTTTCACGAACTGAAGAAGGGAAAATATACCAAAGGCCTTTCGGCGGAATGACTACAGAATATGGAAAAGGAATTGCACAGAGAACATGTGCTGCAGCAGATAGAACTGGACATGCAATATTACATACTCTATACACACAATCTTTGAAAAATAATGTAGATTTTTTTATTGAATATTTTGTTATAGATCTTGTTTTTAAAAATGGAAATTGTATCGGTGTTTTAGCATGGTGCTTAGATGATGGATCGATACATTTTTTTCAATCTCACATAGTTATACTTGCTACTGGCGGTTATGGTAGAGCTTACTTATCATCAACATCTGCGCACACTTGTACTGGTGATGGTAATGGAATGATACTAAGATCTGGATTACCTCTCCAAGATATGGAATTTATTCAATTTCATCCGACTGGAATATACGGCGCTGGTTGTCTTATTACCGAAGGAGCAAGAGGGGAAGGTGGTTATCTCACTAATTCAGAAGGAGAGAGATTTATGCCTAAATATGCTCCTAACGCAAAAGATTTAGCCTCAAGAGATGTTGTGAGTCGTGCTATTCAAATTGAGGTCAATGAGGGAAGAGGAGTCGGAGAAGAGAAAGACCATGCATTATTGCACTTGGAGCATTTAGACTCTGAAATAATTAATAATAAATTACCTGGAATATCTGAAACTGCCAAAATTTTTGCAGGAGTTGATGTTACGAAGGAACCTATCCCTGTAATACCTACCGTTCATTATAACATGGGCGGAACACCAACTAATTATAATACCGAAGTACTGCAATCGGGTGACTCAGCTGTTGTTCCAGGGTTAATGGCTGTTGGAGAAGGTGCATGTGTTTCTGTTCATGGCGCAAATAGATTAGGTTCGAATTCACTACTAGATTTAATTGTCTTTGGAAGATCGGCTGCTGATAGAGCTATTTCCATACTTAATGATAAACCTAAAAATCATCAAGCTGTTAGTTCCTCTGATTTAGATGAAATTCTTGGTCGATTTGATCAAACAAGACATTCATCTGGAGATATAGCTACTTCAGAATTAAGAAATAAAATGCAAAAAACCATGCAACGATATGCTCCAGTATATAGGGATGAGAAAACTCTAAAAGAAGGTATTGCAATAATGCAGGGAATTTTTAAAGACTACGAACAAGTTAAAACCTCAGACAAATCTTTGATTTGGAATACTGATCTTGCGGAAACATTTGAATTAAATAATTTGCTGTATCAATCATTAGCAACTTTATACTCTGCTAACGAGAGAACTGAAAGTCGAGGTAGTCATGCAAGAGATGATTACCCTGATAGAAATGATCAAGACTGGTTAAAACATACAATGGTATGGGTTAATAAAGATGGAACTAGCAAGTTTGATTTTAAACCTGTAGAATTAAACACATTGACTGATGAAGTAGAAACTGTACAGCTTAAAGCAAGGACATATTAATGGCAAAATTTACATTACCCATAAACTCAATAGTTAAAAAAGGTAAAACATTTAATGATAATCCATCATCTGAGAATAAACTTAGAGTAGATATATATAGATACAATCCTGATCAAAATAAAAATCCTTATGTTGATACTTATATACTCAATAAAGAGAAATTTGGCCCAATGGCATTGGATGTACTTTTTTATATTAAAAATAATATCGATTCAACATTAACCTTTAGAAGATCTTGTCGGGAGGGTATTTGTGGTTCATGTTCTATGAATATTAATGGGACAAATACTCTAGCATGTATACTAAACATTGCGAATGAATCATCTCTTAAATTTTACCCTTTACCACATATGCCTGTAATTAAAGACCTTGTTCCTGATTTAAGTAATTTCTATAAACAATATGAATCTATCAAGCCGTGGCTCATCAATGATACAAAACCTGAACGAGAACATCATCAAAGTCAGGATGATAGAGAAAAACTTGATGGACTCGTAGAATGTGTTCTATGTGCTTGTTGTTCAACAAGTTGTCCAAGTTATTGGTGGAATTCTGATAAATATCTAGGTCCTGCATCTTTGTTACATGCTTATAGATGGATAATCGACAGTAGAGATCAAGCTAGTGATGAGCGTTTATCAAGCATAGCTGATAAATTTAAACTTTTTAGATGCCATACAATTATGAATTGTACTAAAACTTGTCCAAAATCACTAAACCCTGCCAAGGCTATCTCTCATATCAAAAAAATGATTGCATCTAAGTAAATGCATGACTCGCAAGTAAAGTGGAAATGTAGAAAGGGATTAAGAGAGCTAGATATTCTTTTATCTAAGTATTTTGAAGAAAAATATCCCCACTTAACAGATGAAGATAAATTAATTTTTCTAGAATTCATTGAGCTAGATACATACGCAATACTTGATATGCTTACTAATAAAGCTACAGATGATTTTAAATATAAAAATATCTTATTAGCTCTAAAATCGCTAAACTAGATTAAGTATGAGTAAAATTAAACTTGGCGTAAATATTGATCATATTGCTTTTATAAAGAAATCTAGAGATACTAAATATCCAGATTTAAGAGAAGCAGTTTCAATATGTGAATCATCGGGAGCAGATTCTATAACTATCCATCTTCGCGAGGATAGAAGACATATCCAAGATCAAGACGCTATACTTATAAGAAAAAATGCAAAAAAGCTGAATTTTGAAATGGCGAATACGTCAGAAATGGTTGATTTTGCGACTAATCTTGGTCCAGATTTTTGTTGCATTGTTCCTGAAAAAAGAGATGAGAGAACAACTGAGGGAGGCTTAACTTTATGCGCAATGTCTGATAGCCAAAAAAATAATTTAGCTGACAATATACAGAAACTTAATGATAAAAATATAGAAGTTTCTTTGTTTATAGATCCCGTTAAAGATGAAATTGAAATTGCTAAAAATGTAGGTGCCCAATCTATAGAATTACATACAGGAGCGTATGCAAATAGCAAAGATAATCAAGTTATGATTGAGATTGAAAAATTGAAAACCGCATCAAATTATGCACATAACTTATCATTGAAAGTGAACGCAGGACATGGATTACACTATAATAATATTTCCGAGATATGCAAAATCCAGTACATAAGCGAGCTTAATATAGGACATTCTATTATTGCAGAATCAATTTTCTTAGGTCTTGGTGATGCAATTAAAAAAATGAAGCGTATAATAAATAGTTGTGATTAGAGGTTTAGGTATAGATTTAGTTGAAAACTTTCGTATCAAAAAGATTTACGATCGTTATGGTAATAGATTTGCTAAAAGAATTTTAGATAATGAAGAAATAAGAGATTTTAATATTAGTAATGATAAGGTTTCTTTTCTTGCTAAAAGATTTGCTAGCAAAGAAGCATTATCAAAGTCTCTAGGTCTTGGTCTTTACAGAAAAAATCTTTACCCGAATAAAATTAGAATTAGTCATGATGATTATGGAAAACCATTTTTCATAATTGATAAAACATTATCTCCATTAATAAATGAATTAGAAGTAACTAGTATACATCTATCAATATCGGACACTTCTCATTATAGCACTGCTATTGTAATTACAGAGAACAATGGAAGCTTATAATCTTATAGACTTGATAGGTAGAACACCTCTTGTAAAAGTATTTTCGGATCAAGGTAGTGTTGTTCTAGCAAAACTTGAAGGTAATAATCCAGGTGGTTCAGTTAAGGATAGGGCTGCACTCAAAATGATTACGGATGCAGAAAATTCAAAGATAATCAAGCCCGGAGACACTATTATAGAGGCAACTAGTGGAAATACAGGGATAGCACTGGCCATGGTTGCCGCAATGAAAAACTATAAAATTAAACTTATTATGCCTGAGACTGCATCAGAAGAAAGAGTAAAAACCATGAAGGCTTATGGAGCTGATGTAATTTTAGTAACAAAAGAAGAGGATATGGAAGGAGCACGAGATCTTGCTATGAAGCTTAAAAATTCTGGAGAAGGAATTGTATTAGATCAGTTTTCTAATGATTCTAATTATATGTCTCATTTTGAGGGAACAGGCCCTGAGATATTCGATCAGACAAATGGAAAAGTTACACACTTCGTATCAGCTATGGGGACAACAGGTACAATTACCGGTGTGTCAATGTATTTAAAGTCAAAAAATCCAAATATACGTATCATTGGAGTTCAGCCTGAGGAAGGATCTAGAATACCAGGTATCAGAAGATGGAAGACTGGATATGAGCCAGCGATAAAAAAACATGCACTTATAGATAGTACTATAGATATTAATCAATCCACTGCAGAGGATTCGTGCGAAGAGTTAGCTAAGAAAAATGGCATATTTTGCGGAATTTCTGCAGCTGCAAATATCTTCATATCTAAAAAAATTGCTCGTGAAAATCGCAACTCTGTAGTAGTCACAATAATATGTGACCGAGGCGATAGGTATCTATCTAAAATTTAATGTCTATTTTTTTATTAATAAACTTTTGCCAGCAACTAAATATCTAGTCTGTTTTATATTATTTTGTTTTAAAAGTATTTCGGGTGTTATATCAAATCCCGAGGAAATGATAGCTGCGGTATCCCCGGTGTTGACAACATATCTTAGATTAATGGTTTTACCAGAGGATAGAATAGGTTTCCTCATTTTAATAATTACTTTATTTCCAACATAAAGCTTTGTATTTTTTTGAGCATTATTCCAATCAAGGATTTGAGATAGTTTGACATTATAATATTTAGCAATTTTGTACCAGTTGTCATATCTTTTGACGGTATGATAATAATCAAATTTATCATTGATGATTTTATAAGATTTATTTCTAATTTTTATTTCATTATTATTTTGACTTACACCTTCAATAGGAAGTTTCAATTCCTTTCCTGCTATAATTAAATCTGATTTCAAATCATTTAAAACCTTAAGAGATTTTATAGATACATTATATAATCTAGAAATTTTTGACAGACTATCACCTCTCTGTATTGTATGTGTTTTTTTGCTATATACTATGCGTACGAATTTAGCATATCTCTCTTTAAATTTTTCTATTTTATTTATAGGAAGAATTAATTTATTTTGAAATGAAGGTATGAAATACCATGCACTAAAACCAGGATTTAACATGTAAAGCTCATCTAGTGGTACATCTGAAAGAATAGATAATGAATAGAAATCAATTGAGCGCTTTATTTTAACAAATCCAGTAGTAGGCTTATTAGGAAGGTTTGCTAATCTAATTCCGTAACGATCTGAGCTGGCTATGATATCTCTTAATGCTAATAGTTTTGGAACATATATTTCAGTCTCTTTAGGTAGATTTAACTCCCAGTAGTTCACATTGCCAAAAGTAAAATTTGCTCTCCTAATCGATTTTCCAACATTACCAGCTCCGGTATTATAAGATGCTATTGCTAATAACCAGTCTTTTTTGAAGTGCCTATGCATATCACGTAAAAATCTAGATGCTGCTCTTGTTGAATTTACAATATCTCTTCTTCCGTCATACCACCAGCTTTTACTTAATTTATATTCTCTTGCTGTTGGTGGAATAAATTGCCATATTCCGGAAGCTTTGGAAGGGGAATGAGCAAATGGCTGATATCCACTCTCAACCAATGGCAGCAATGCTAATTCAAATGGTAAATTACTTTTTTCAAGTTCTTTGACAATATGAAATAAAAATGGTTTTGATCTTTCAATGGATCTATAAATAAAATCTTTATTATTAAGGAACCATTTAATTTCTTTATCCACGCGTGATGAGTGCACTGTGTCAAGACAGAATCCTGTGTTTAATTTTTCCCATATTGATGAGAAGGTTTTGTTAGTTAAAGACCGTGTATTACAATTAAAATCACCAAAGTTGGTAATTAAAGAGGGTCTGGTATAACTTATTGGCTGCGCACAGCTTGATATTAAGATTACAGATAATATAATTAGAGTTACTTTAGAAAAATTTTTTTGATACATACTCACATGTAATAGATTATCAAAACAATTTACATTTTTCTAATCAAAAATATATGAAAATACAAGATAATAAAGAGAAATATCAAGAACTAAGCAAGTGGTACAGGAGATCAGTATCATCTGTATTCAAAAAAGAGGTTTTTAATAATTTCTCTAATATAAAAAAACTAGTTCATGGCAAGCATGCATTGTTCCTTGGATTGACAGAATATAAAAAGAAATTTGAATCAGCACATTATCTAAGTTTCTTAGATATTGACGGAAATACTCTTTATGAGCATGAATCAGAGTCAAAGAAGCTGCCATTTGAAGACAATTCTCATGATGTAATAATAATACTTCATGGGTTAGATTCTACTAACAATCCTTATAATTTAATTCGTGAGATTGATAGAATTGCAACTGATGATGCAAAAATAGCTCTAATTGGATTTAATAATTTTAGCTTATGGGGATTGATGAAACCGTTAATGAAAAAATCATCATCTCCTTGGTCTAGTGATTTTCATTCTGTTTTCAGTGTTAAAGAGTGGTTTAAAATTTTAAGTTATGATGTAATTTACAAGGATACGAGTAACGTAATGCCTATACCTAATCAAGTTTTTCAGAAATATCTTAATAAAATAGGATTTCTTCAGAAGTTTTTATTACCTAATCTTGGCGGGATTTATTATTATGTCTTTAATAAAAAAATATTACCTCTTACTCCTGTTAAAGTAAGTTTCAAACAAAAATATGTTGTAAGCCCATTTCCTAAATCATCTTTAAATAGAGTTAAATGAAGGTATATAGAGTATATACAGATGGAGCATGTAGCGGAAACCCTGGGCCAGGAGGGTGGGGAGTTGTAATTGTTCATAATAATCAGATAGATAAACTTGATGGTCATGATCCTCAGACAACCAATAACAGAATGGAGCTTTTAGCGGCGATAAAAGGTATAAAAGAAACTCCAGATAATTCAGAAGTTTTGCTTTATACAGACTCTAAATATGTCAAAGATGGAATTACAAATTGGATAACAAAATGGAAAAAAAATCAATGGGTTACAAGCTCAAAGACTACAGTTAAAAATAAAGATTTATGGATTATACTTGATGAATTGAACAGTTCACGTAAAGTTTCTTGGCATTGGGTAAAGGGACATCAAGACAGCAAGACAGACGATAGCTTATATAATAATTTAGCGGATGAACTAGCAAGGAGTGCAATTAAATGACCGAAAGATATATAGTTCTTGATACAGAGACTACGGGTTTAGACGTTAATGATAATCATCGTATTATTGAAATTGGATGTGTCGAAATTATTAATAGATCAATTACTGAAAATACATTTCATCAATATTTAAATCCTGGAAGGCTTATTGATGCTTCTGCTACTTCTATTCACGGAATCACTAATGATAAATTATCAAATCAACCAATATTTG
>CEOJ01006602.1_pt1 | contig 14159 bp, 11 predicted proteins | sample 530281 | NCBI WGS metagenome assembly CEOJ01 (sample SAMEA2619879, study PRJEB7988) | marine metagenome | isolation source: saline water (ENVO:00002010), including | reverse complement strand
CATGATGGGAAACCCCCTCAAGCATTGGCATTATTTGATGAGGGTAGAATGATAGTTTTATATACTTACGAGTCAGACCTCGGTGATGGATGGGAGGATGCTAGTGTTCATGAAGACCCCTGGCCAGTTCGTGAAGCAGCATTACAAATGGGAGTAAACATAATCTATTACTCATTGACACAGTAATGAAAATAAAGAAATATTTAAAAAGAGTTAGAATTTTCCTATTGAAGAGGAAGTTCTATAGGCTATTTCTATGGAGCATTATATTAGTAAGCGCTTCTCTTTTTGTCATGATCCAATTAGAATCCATATTTTATTTTCATCCTAAGATTAAATCTTTATTCCTTACCCTTTTATGTACAGTTCTCGTTTTAGAAGGCACATTTGGATTGATCTATTTTTGGAAGGCAAAGCAAGATAAGATATCCTACTACAAACTTGATGTAATAGCCTCATCACTTGGAAAGCGAGTCTTTCAAAAGGGAGATGATCTTATTTTAAATGCCCTCCAATTAGAAAATAGCACAGTAGATAATGAATCAACAGTTTTAGCAAACTCCTACATTGAAGAAATAAATCAGAGGTTAAAGTCTGTCAGTCTCAAAGATTATTTTAAGAAGGATAAAGTAAATCAGATAAAATCAACTCTGCTTATTATCTGGACAGGTATTCTATGCGTTTTTATTTTAAACTATAAATCGTCATCTAATGCGTTTTCTCGATTGATCAACCCAAATGAAGTGTTTAACGCTCCCAAACCTTTTTCACTTTTGTCGATGTCTGGTGACATTCATATCATTGGAGGAGAGAAAACAGACATATACATACAAGCCTATCCTGATGTTCCTGATACGTTGACCCTCAAACTAACTCCTAGTCAAGTATCAACTCAAAGGCGAGATTCATTGGTGTTAAATTTCTACGCTACTCCAGTGGAGGATGGTGTATTCCATTTCAAAATGCCTGAACTATATCAGGATTATTCGTATAAAGCAATCGTAAAAGCAAAACACTTTTGGGAGGCATGGGATAGTGTCACAACTAATCCTGAAATGATATATGTTACCGACAGACCATCATTTGAAAACTTTTCACTTACAACAATTCCACCAGCTTACAGTAAGTTAGAGAAAAATATTCAAAAAGGGAACGTTGCTTTGGTTGAAGGGTTAAAAGGATCTATAGTCCAAGTAGATATTTCTTCAAACAGAATGCTCAAAAATTCTTATATGATAATCAATGATGAAACGTTAGAAATGTCATCAAGATACAATGAGGCCTCAGGCTATTTCAACTTAACGGAAGAAGGCGAGTTCACTGTTAACATCGTTGACAAGAGAGGGATAACAAACAAAGACCCTATTCCATACAAAATAAATATTCTACCAGATGATTTACCAAATATATCCATAATAAAACCCCCTCCAATTACTGAACTTGGCAATGACCAAACTATTCCAATCAAACTAGAGATAAGCGATGATTATGGTTTTACAAACCTCCAACTCGCCTATGAAATTCGGAGGCCTGCCTATTTGCAAGCGGATCCCTATGTAGCAATGTTCAATATGGAGGGAATACACCGTGATTCTTTGATTCAAAAGGTTAACATGTATTGGGACTTAACCGAAATGATGCTAATGCCGGATGATGAGGTACATTTCCATTTTGAGTTAACTGATAATGATAATATCTCTGGTCCTAAAATGACTATATCAAACACTTTTATTGCAAAGGTACCATCACTGGCAGATTTATACGATGAAATGGAAAATTCTGAAAATAACCTTACTGAGGAAATAATAGCTGAATTAAATGATATAGAAAGCTTAAAAGATCAATTAGAAAATACTAAGCTCAAAATGCTTAAATCAGACGAAATGAATTGGGATGAAAAGCAATCTTTAAAAAATTCTATAGACCAATCAAAAAAGGAAATAGAAAAACTTGAAAAAATTGCAGAAGCCATAGAATCAATTACAGAGCAAGCAGAAAAGCACAAGTTACTTTCTCCTAAAATGTTAGAAAAATTTAAGGAGCTTTCCAGGCTAGTAAATGAAATTATGCCCAAGGACATGATGAATAATATCGATGACCTTGAGATGGCATTAGAAAATATGGATATGGATTCTATTCAAGATGCATTAAGCCAGCTTTCAGAGGACATGGAAAAAATTGAAAAAGACCTAGACAGATATTTGGAAATTTTTAAAAGGTTTCAAGCAGAACAAAAGCTGGATGAAATACAAAATAGATTACAAAATCTAATTGAGCAACAAAGTGCACTCGATAATGAAATAGATAGAGTTGATGAAAATCCTAGCTCCATGGATAGGCTAGCACAGGAAGAACAACGAAACTTAGACGAGTTTGAGAATATTCAATCTTTAGTAGAAGATGCATCTGAGATGATTGAGCAGTTTAATAAAAATACTGCAAACGAATTATCTGAACTTTCTGAGTCTGAACTATCTGAAGATATTATGAAAAACCTGTCTGACATAGTTCAGAGTCTATCAAATAGGAATAATCAAGATGCAGAAGCTCAGAGTAAGGAATCCTTGTCAAATATGAACATGATGATGCAACAAATAATGAATATAAAACAGGATTTCAATCAAGAATCAATTAATGAAATAATGGATAAGTTTCAAGATCTACTTCAAGATGTACTTTACCTTTCATCTCAAGAAGAACAATTAAAAGACGATACAAAACAAGCTTCAAGGAACTCGCCCCGAGTGCGTGAACTTGCTCAAAGGCAACAGCTCTTACAGGATCAATTAAACTCTGTAACTAATAAAATGTTAAAACTGTCTAACGAAACTTTTGCAATAACACCTGACATAGGTAGAGGAGTCGGAAAAGCAAATTCTAATATGGAAGAAGCAAAGCGAGAGTTAACAGACCGCAATCTAAACCAGGCCGGGAAGAATCATGACCTTGCAATGGAAGGATTGAATGAAACTGCACGGGGTCTATTTAATAGCATGAAAAATATGATGGAGTCCGGATCTGCTAGCGGGTTTCAACAGTTTTTAGAGATGATGCAACAAATGTCTGGTCAACAACAAGGTTTAAACCAAAAAGGACTGCAACTCGGCCTTGGGCAAATGGCTGCTGCTGCGCAACAACAGATGATGCGACAGATGCTAAATGAACAAAAAGGAATTAGAAAATCTTTAGAACAACTAATGAAAGAAATGCAACAGTCGGGCCAAAACAGCCTTGGAGACCTCAACGGTATTGCAAACGAAATGGATGAGGTAATTAAAGACTTGCAAAAAAAGAAGTACAACCGGAAAACTCAAGATAGACAGCAGAGAATTTTATCTAGAATGCTCGATAGTCAAACCTCGATGACCCAGAGAGGAAAAAAAGATGAAAGAACTTCTGAAACTGCAATTGAAGGATTAGTATACGAAGGCCCTGGCGGCCTTCCTATTGATTTAGGCCAAAGAGAAAGTATTGCAATTCAAGCCCTAAATAGGGCAATGAAAGCTGGATATTCTAGAGATAATCAGTTGATGATAAAGCAATATTTTAATTCACTAAGTAAACTTCCAATGGACCAAGTAGAACAAATTAATGAAAATAAATAGTCTACTTTTAATTTCCCTTATCTTGTTTTCTAGAGTGTCGACCCAAAACACTAACTCTATAAATGCCTCTTTAAACACAGCCAAATTCTTAGAAAGAAAAGGAGATATTGATGGAGCAATATCTATATACCAAGGAATTTTAGAAAAGAACCCGAAACACGCTATCTCTATCCACAAGATTAAATCTATTTATCTCAGCTACGAGAGATATTATGAAGGCATTCAGTTCATCAATAATCTACTCAAAAATGATCCTTTTAATATGAGATTACACTCAGAACTAGGAGAAATCCATTATTTAAATAATGATAAACAGAAAGCAAAACAAGTTTGGTCTTCATCAATCGATAAGTTTAAAGGTAATCGATCTTTTTTTCGAATTATGGTTTCTATGTATGGCAGATACGGTTTAGATAATGATATAGAAGATTTGTTAAAAAGGGGAAAGAAAAAGTTTGGAAAATCATTCTTGTCTTACGAAAGTGGGGTATATTTCCAAGCAAGAGGGGCATATGATAAAGCCATGGATCAGTTTGTACTATATCTTAAGCATGAGCCCAAACAGAATGGCATCATTGAAAGAAGAATTTTATTAATGAGCGATGAAGAAGAGGCTCTACCTATTATTGAAAAAAAGCTCATTGAAGCGTCAGAAAAATCCCCTACCAAAATACTTAATGTCCTGAGTGAGTATTACTTTAAACAGCAAAAGTATGAACAGTCTTTCAGAAAGAAGGAAGAATGGTCCCGCTTGGTAAAAAATAATATTAATGAATGGTTTGGATTCGCAGATGAACTAAGAAAAGAATCTCAATTCAATTACGCCATTAAATCTTATAACCACATAATAAAAAGTAGTCTCTCACCCAACATAGCTGGGAAAGCACTTCTTGGCCTAGCAAAAACATTTGAGGACCAAATAGTTCCTGCTGAAGAAGATTATTTGATCCCCTACTTTTATGATAATAATTTATTTTTTAAAGATCCTTATGGTGTATACTCAACGATATCGACTGATAATCTTTCCTCAAGCATAGCCTTATATGATTCGATGTTAGTCACTCTTGATAGATCACCTCTAATTGCTGAAGCATTTTTTAAACTAGGTGAGATTCAATATAGGATGCTTCAAGATTTTGATAAAGCCTACATCCTATTATCAAAAGCAATGAAAAATAAGCCAAATAAAAAAGTACGGCTGAATACCACTCTGCGAATTGCAGACGTTTTAATAGCAAGAGGAGAACTAGACGAGGCAAAATCATTTCTTGCTCGTCAATTAAAAAGCAATCAAATACCAACTATAGAACTAAAAAAGATTTTAGTTCATTTTTTAGATGATGATCCGGACACGACATTAAATATGGTTAATTCAGCTCTACTAAAACTGACCCCTGTTAATCCATTTTTTAATGATATTATGGAATTAAAAAATCTCATTAATAAATACTACGATTCCAACCAACAAAATCGGTCAGCATTCATTCACTTTATAAAAGCTGAAAATTATCTAAGACAAAAAAAGTTAGGGGACGCCATGCAAGAATTGTTATTTGCTATCGATGAATTCCCTGACTCAAAGATAACCCCTATTATGAATCTGAGACTAGCCTTAATCAATCTAAAGCTAAACTATTACGATAATGCCCTTTCATTTGCTCTTAGCCTTGAAAACACAGATCTTGCAGATAAGGGGATCATTCTTTCGGGACAAATATATCAATACAAATTAATGGACTTAGAAAAGGCATTGAAACAGTATATGAGAATTTTAGATGAATATCCGTCGTCCATTTATTCAGAGCCAATACGGTATCACATCCGCAATGTAGGAATGGTAAAAAGTTGATGAAAAGATTATTTTTCCTTTACATCATTTCATTTTCTGTAGGTCAGAAAATAATGATTCCTATGGATCAAGCCCAAAATGACCATTTAAAGGCTTATGGTATTGCTTACTATTCTCTTACGAAGAATATAAATGTGGAGTGGCTGCTCAACTATAGAGGTGGGGCATTTTTGTTTGATGAGAACCAAATAATAATAAGTGAGTGTAAGATTCGTGGGGTCTCATTTGAGAAGATTAATACTAGTGATTTAGTAAGTTTATATTCGGCAATAGACCAAAATAATATGGATATTGTACTTTTAGAAAAAAACCCAAAGATTGCAATCTATACACCCCCAAATAAACAGCCTTGGGATGATGCCGTGACACTGGCTCTTACCTATGCAGAAGTTGATTATGAGACCTTATGGGACGAAGAGGTGCATCTTGGGAAACTTGAGAAATACGACTGGCTTCACCTTCATCACGAAGATTTTACAGGACAGTACGGGAAATTTTATAGAAGCCATAGAAACTCACAATGGTATAAAGACCAAAAAGCTCAATTTGAAAATGTTGCTAAGAAACTTGGTTATGAAAGTGTGCACCAACAAAAAAAAGGTGTTGCCAGAATCATTAAAGATTATGTTGGTAATGGTGGATTCCTTTTTGCCATGTGCTCAGCTACAGATTCATATGATATTGCACTCGCAATGAAGAATGCGGATGGCGCCTATTCTGTTTTTGATGGAACTCCCATAGACCCCAATATTCAATCAAAACTGGATTACAACCAGTGTTTTGCATTTACAGATTTTAAACTTTTATCAGATCCAATGATATATGAGTTCTCCGATATAGATTTACCATCAAGTAACAACCCAATAACCAGAGGCGCAGAAGCTGATTATTTTAGCCTATTTGAATTCTCTGCTAAATATGATCCCGTACCAACAATGCTTACACAAAACCATGTATCAATCGTGAAAGGGTTTATGGGTCAAACAACTGGATTTGATAAAGATAAGGTCAAAAATCATATTGTGATCATGGGTGAAGATCCATCTACAAACCAGGTTAAATATCTTCACGGTAACTTTGGCAAGGGAACATTTACCTTTTATGGAGGTCATGACCCTGAAGACTATCAACATTTCGTGGGTGACCCCCCCACTGATTTATCTTTACATAGAAATTCTCCTGGATATCGATTGATTTTAAATAATATTCTTTTCCCAGCTGCTAGAAAGAAAGAAAGAAAAACATAAGAGTAAATATGTGGTTGCAAAGAGAAATAATCCTAGATGCAAAGAAACGAGGGTTTCACATTGTAACTAATGAGATTATCAGCAAACTTTCTGAAATAAATGATATAAAAGTTGGTCTATTGAATTTATTTATCAAACATACCTCAGCTTCTTTGACAATAAATGAAAATGCTGATCTAGACGTAAGAGTAGATTTTGAAAGTCACTTCAATCATACTGTCCCTGAAAACCAATATTTTTACAAACATACATATGAAGGACCAGATGATATGCCTGCTCATCTAAAAGCATCAATAATCGGATGTTCAATAGATGTACCCATCAGCAATGGATACTTGGCCCTAGGAACGTGGCAGGGTATTTATTTATGTGAACATCGAGATAAAGGCGCATCTAGAAAAATTGTTGCAACGATGCAAGGTGAATAACTTAATAAAAGTAAACGGTTATAAGGTTTCAGAGCTAAAAAGACATAAATTAAATTTTGGTTGAAAATATTATTTATTATGATGGAGAGTGCGGGCTATGTCATTTAGCCGTAAGATTCATATTAAAGGTTGATTCAAAAAGTAAATTTTACTTTTCTCCACTTTCTAACTTGGATAATAATTTAAAATATATAGATAGTATCATCCTTAAAAGAGGGAATGAGGTATTTTATGAAGGACAGGCAATTATTATGATCTTTGAAAATATTGATAATAATTGGAAATATTTGGCAGAGGTATTAAAACTTATTCCAATCAACCTTTTGGATACAGCTTATAGATGGGTGTCAAGAAATAGAGCTAAAGTTTCTGTAAAAAAAGTATCATCTTGTCCAATAGTTCCCAGGTACTATCAGAAGAGATTTATCTTATAGTAGGATTATCTTTACTTTCCTTGACTCTTTATTTGGTCCCATATTTCGTCCATCTCATCTAGTTTTGCCTCATCAATTGTTCTGCCTCTTTTGACTAATTCTTTTTCAATGGCTTTAAATCTATTAATAAATTTTGAGTTAGCTTTTCTTAGCAAATCTTCTGAATCTAGTTTTAAATGCCTAGCAAGATTAACAACAGAAAAAAGAACATCGCCAATTTCCTCTTCTAAATCAGATATCTCTTTAGATTTATCAGCTTCTCTAAGTTCATCAATTTCCTCATGCAACTTCTTCCAAACGCTGTCAATATTATCCCAATCAAATCCAGCATAAGAAGCTTTTTCCTGTAGCCTTTGTGCTCTGGTCAACGCTGGTAATGCTAGTGGTACTCCGTCTAATCTAGATTCTCTTTTCTTTTCTTCATGTTTAATAGCCTCCCAATTTTTCTTTGCATGAGATGCTATCTCTGCTTTCTCGTTACCAAAAACATGGGGGTGGCGGTGAACTAATTTTTTATTAATATTTACTAGAGTATCAAAAATAGTAAATCTCCCTTCTTCTTTTGATATCTGGGCTTGTAAAGCAACGTGAAGCATTACATCTCCCAATTCTTCTTTGAGATTATCCCAATTACTCAGATCAATACTTTCAATTACTTCGTATGTCTCTTCAAGAAAGTATGGTAACAATGACGAAGGAGTTTGTTCTTTATCCCAAGGGCAGCCATCAGGCCCTCTCAATTTTTCAACAATCTCAAGAAGCCTTATGAACTGTTCAGCTGATTTATCTATTTTCATTGATCTTTAAAAAGCCCTTCCCAATTAATTACCTTTAAAATAGCATCTTCATTATTAGTCATATTTTCTTTCTCAATATGTGTTTTATCTTTTAGTCCGATAAGATGTAAACATCCATGAATAATTAATCTTGAGACCTCTCTTGAATAAGGTTCATCAAAGATTTTAGCATTTTCTTTAGCACGCGGTAAACTAATATAAACTTCCCCTTCAACAAATGGTGTCCCATATTCATTTAGACGGAATGCTATCACATCAGTATACTGATTCATTTTAAAGTATTTTTTTTTTAGGTCTGATAAATATTCATCTGATACAAATACTAATGAAATGTCATAATTCAATATGTTTTTAAAGTTAAAAGTTTCTTTTACTATTTTTTCAACGTATAAAGAGATTGGTGGATCTAAATTGAGATCATCTCCGTGCGAAATTTGTATCATGCCGATGGTTTTTGGGGGTCGTCTGGATATTCTACTCTGATATGGTAAATTCCCCTTAGCACTGGGAGCATCCCGCTGGTACCATCTACTGTTCCCTTGATTCTATTCAATTCATCCAAAGTAAGAGGGCATTCACTTAGTTGTCCATCCTCGATTCTTTGTTGAATAATTTTATCAATCATTGCTTCTATTTTAAATATATCTGGTTCTTTGATTGATCTTACAGCTGCTTCTACCGCTTCACAGATCATAAGAATACCTGTTTCTTTCGTATTAGGCTTTGGGCCCGGATATCTAAAAGCTGATTCATCTACTTTAGCGCCTGTTTTTTCAGCTTCTTTGAGAGCCATACGATAGAAATATTCAACTCTTGTTGTTCCATGATGCATAGGTATAAAGTCTGAAACAATTTTGGGCAAACCATTTTCATGAGCTAGCCTTAAACCTTCATTTACATGTGCTCTTATTATGCGGGCGCTCATGGTATGGGTAATATTATCATGTCTGTTTTTCCCACCATACTGGTTTTCTATAAAGTATTCTGATTTTGCCATCTTGCCAATATCATGATAATATGCACCAACTCGGCACAATAGTGAATGTGCTCCGATTGCCTTTGCACATGCTTCAGCAAGGTTCCCAACTACAATACTGTGATTAAAGGTGCCATTAGTTTCCCTTTGAGCCTCTTTTAGAAGGGGATTATCGTAATCAAGTAATTCAATAAGGGTGAGGTCGGTTGTAACCTCGAATATCATTTCAAAAACACCTATTAAACCATAGGTTAATATCGGTGCGAGGATGCTGTTTAAGGCTAAAAACTGAATATCTCTAAACATTATTGACCAACTATTTTCCTTGAAGAGTCCTAAGCCAATAATCACTAAAATACTTGCCCCAATAAGTGCAAACATCGTGGTAAAGAGTTGGCTTCGCTTTCTGAGCTCTCTAATATTGTATACTGCGATTGTTGCAGTAAATAAAGAGACAATGACTAAGTCAATGTTTTGACCCATCATTATTCCCATAAAGATTGCTAAAGATGTTGTTGCCATAAATCCAATACGAGCGTCAAATAAAATAGTTAGAGTCATAGCACCCATAGTTACGGGGATGAGATACTCCGACCAGCCAGCCTGAATTACTACAATATTTGCAAGTGCTATTTGAACTAAAAACACTATGCTTATAAGTAAAACCATTTTCCAATCTTGAAAAATGGTAATTCTGTATACCACTAGAAAAGCAAAAAACAAGGAAATGATCACTGATAGTATCATTATTCTACCAATAAGACCTTGTATGCCTTTTAATATTCCAGAGGCTCGATCACTCTTGCTTATAGCTGCTGATAAAGAATTTAATTTCAATAGGACATCATCAGTAATTCTCATGTTAGCATCAACAATTAATTCATTCTCAAGAACAACTCCTTGACTTCGGGGGACTTTATCCAAGCTCTCTTTTTGTCTTCGATTTGTAGTCTCGTAATCAAATAGAAGATTGGGCTTCATAAATTCAATAATTAAATCATATCCGAGGTCTAAAAAGAGATCGTCATCATTAAAGGAGGACAATAGTTCCTTTTTAGATTTAATCCAGGCTTTTTCAAGATCATTAAAACTATGAGGATCAGCTATGACGGGTAGCAATCCTTGTTTGACATTTACCTGGGTGGTGTTAATGTTTTCTATGGAAATGTCATAAATTCCTTCAGTCCACCTGTTTCTACAAATTTGCAGGACAAGTTCGTTATTTTTTTCTAAGTCATTTAAATTTTTAGGATCTGTGACGGTTTTTAAAATCAAATCCCAGTTTTTCTTTTCAAGCGTAAATGGATAGTTTTTAAAAAAGTTTTTACTGATTAACGATAGATTTGTACTATCTGATATAAATTCAGATTGAGCTTTCTCATATTGTTTGTGATACCTTCTTTCATAAACCAGACGCTTTGATTCTTCTAGCCTCCAATTAGCTTGGCGCATTTCTTGTACCGCAGAAAAAAATGAAGATAGTGCAGAAGATTGCAACTCTACTATTTTATCATCCCTATTGAAAACAGATGGGATTGATTTTCTACGCTCGTCTAGGTCTTTTTTTAACTTTTTATCTGACTTTAGTATTGGGAATGTGAATGGTGCAATTATAGGCTCTTGCGTAACGTCATTTAATTGAAATACATATTGCAAAGATTTGCCCTGAGGGAATAAAAAGGAGATTAAAATTATTAAGCAAGATATAATTACATATTGAGGCCAGTATTTATCTATTAGCAGATACTGATTTAACGTGGTGGTTTTTTCCCTTTTTTTCACTATATCTGCACATCCTTTAGAATTTCTCTTGCGATAATCATACGCTGTATTTCGCTGGTACCCTCACCTATTTCTAAAATTTTTGCATCCCTAAAATATCTCTCTACATCGTAATCTTTTACATATCCATAACCACCATGGATCTGTATGGATTCTCTGGTAACTTCCATTGCAGTTTCGCTTGCAAATAGTTTTGCCATAGCTGCTTCTTTATTTATTGGTTTATCATGATCTTTTAACCATGCAGCATGATAGACCAGTAGCTTTGATGCTTCAATTTTTGTTGCCATATCCGATAGTTTAAAACCTATAGATTGAAATTCGTGTATTGGTTTATTGAAAGCCATTCGTTCTCTAGAATACTCTAAAGCTCTTTCGTATGCTCCTAAAGCAGTGCCTATTGATAGAGCACCTATCGATATTCGACCAGAGGCAAGTGTTTTCATAAATGCTTTAAATCCATTGCCGGGAGTACATAACATCGCAGTAGATGGAATCCTCATATCTTTAAAATAGATTTGCCTTGTATCGCTTGCTTTCCAACCCATTTTTTTTTCTTTCTTACCAATTTCTAGCCCAGAAGTATTTGTTGGAATGATAAATGCACCTATACCAAGACTATTCTCATCTTCAATAACCTGTGAAGTAAAAGATAAAAACCCTGCTTCTCCAGCGTTTGTTATAAATATCTTACCACCGTTTACAATATACTCATCACCGTTTCTTACGGCTTTGGTTTTTGTTGACCCTGCGTCACTTCCAGCATCTGGTTCAGTAAGACCGAAAGCTCCTAAAGTTTTTCCTGATGCTAGCTGAGGTAGATAGCTTTTTTTTTGTTCTTCACTACCAAATAATAATAATGGCATTATGCCAAGAGAGTTGTGTGCAGCCATTGTTATTGCTACTGAAGCATCGGCTTTACCTAACTCGATTATTGCTGTGGTGAATGCAGTCATATCGAGTCCAGATCCTCCATACTCTTCAGGAACCATTACACCCATAAGACCCAACTCTCCCATTTCAATTACAAGCTCTTTTGGGAATATTTCTTTTGAGTCTAATTCACGTGCAACAGGCGCAATCTTGGTAATGGCGAAATCTCTAACCATTTCTTTTATCATTTTATGTTCTTCTTTGAAAAATAGGCTATTCATAAATAATCACTTTCATATTGGTAGACAATTTACCAATGAGGTGATGATTGTTATAATAATCTAAGACATATACTTTCTTGAATTGAGTCGGTCTATAAGCCGAGTTCTGTATCAAAGTGACCAAAGTCAACTTGATGATGGTCATTCATCTAGAATTCATGTTACCATAAATTTCAAGCAATCTACCCGCTCTTTAATCAATGCGAACAACATCTCAGAGCCTATTCGATCTTGCACCAAATGGGGTTTACAGATTCCATAAATTTCTTCATGGGATTGTGGTCTCTTACACCACTTTTTCACCCTTACCCGAAGGCGGTATATTTTCTGTTGCACTATCCATAACCTACTAACGAAGGCCTCACCCTGTTAGGGAGCATTTTGTTCTACGGTGCCCGGACTTTCCTCTATGGGGTCGAATCAACAAGCCCATAGCAACCATCCAACCGACTCAATTATAATTTAATTTACTACTTTTTCTTCATTATATAAAAATCGCCCGCAGATATCACAACGGTGTATTCCTTTTTTCGCACGAACTTCAGTCAATGTTTGTGGAGGTATATGAGCACCACACCCGCCACATCCTGATCCAACAATTGGTACCACTGCAAGGCCGTCTCTTGCGTCCATCACTCTATCATAAACAGATATTATATTTAGATCAATTTTATCTTTTCTTGCTTGTTTTTCTTTTTCAAGAATAGATTTTTCATCTGCTGACTCTGAAATTGCAGCTTCAAGCTTTTGTCTTCTCTCCGAAAGATCTTCTGATAGACCTGTTAGTTCAGACTCCATAGATTCTACATCCTTGATAAGCTCTTCCTTCTCATCTAACAATTCGATTGTTTCATTTTCAGAAGCTGATTTTTTATCTTTTAAATGATCGATCTCTTTCATTAATGCATCGTATTGCTTGTTATTGGTAACAAGAAATAGCTGATCCTTGAGACTGTCTACTTTACCATCTAACTGCGATATGTCAACTTCTCTTTTATGTAGCTCTACTTCCAACTCTTTAACCCTATCTCTTTTACTTTGAAGAGAGCTTTTAATTGATTCTTCTTGTTGATTTAAGCCTTCAACCTTGGAAGGTAGGTCCCCCAAAAGATCATTTAAATCCTTTAGCTTTGTATCAATACCTTGCAATTCTACTAAATTTTCCATAGACATTATTTACCTTCTTATAAAAAAAATGCACCGAAAAAGGTGCATTTAATTATTTGTTCCTTAAACTTGCTAAAGTTGCAAATTTTGTTTTTAACAATAGGAGTATTTTCTCCGTAATTGCATTTGTTATTATTTTACCCATATAAAGCTGGCAAATTTATTTATTTATTATATCCCATACTAATGAATAAATGAGATATAGTTTAGTATATATATATGTTTTCTTTTTAATCTTTAGTGCTTTATTTAACTAAAAAGTTAGCAATACATGTCAACAAATTTTAAATCACGACACATTGGCCCTAGATCTGAGCAGATTCAAGAGATGTTAGAAGAATTGGGCTTTAAAAATCTTGAGGAGATGTCAAATTCTGTAATTCCAAAAGACATTTTATCAGATAAAAACTTAAATCCATTCCCATCTCTATCAGAAGTATCTGCTTTAGAAAAACTTCGCAAATTAGCTAATGAAAATAAAAAAGTTAAATCGTTCATAGGTATGGGATACTATGGAACCTATACCCCAGCTGTAATCCAGAGAAACATTTTAGAAAACCCTGGATGGTATACACAGTATACACCCTATCAGGCTGAAATAAGTCAAGGCCGGCTTGAAGCTCTTTTGAACTATCAAACCATGGTGTCTGATCTTACGGGCCTCGCCCTTTCAAATGCTTCTCTTCTAGATGAAGCGACTGCAGCTGCTGAGGCTATGGT
>CEOJ01102714.1_pt1 | contig 14167 bp, 16 predicted proteins | sample 530281 | NCBI WGS metagenome assembly CEOJ01 (sample SAMEA2619879, study PRJEB7988) | marine metagenome | isolation source: saline water (ENVO:00002010), including | reverse complement strand
GAACCTGGTATATTCTTTACAAATGCTCTAACCAGTGGTGTATTCTCGCCTGTTGCAGGAGAAACAACGATAGTTTCTGTTGGTAACACTATCCTAAATGTAAATCCAAATGGTGCAGTAGTTAGTGGAGTTCTTACTGCAACTACTCTTTCGGGAACTACTGTCTCTGCAACTACTGTTTCTGCGACTAGTATTTCTGCAACAAGTGCATCATTCTCTGGCGATGTAAGTATCGGTGGAACCTTAACGTATGAAGATGTTAATAACGTTGACTCTATTGGTATTGTAACTGCAAGAAGTGGAGTTCACTTTGGACTTGCTGGTGCTGGTGGTTCTGTAAGTAGTGCTGGAAATGCAACCTTTGCTGGTATTGTAACTGCTACATCATTCTCAGGTGCATTCTCAGGAACTACTGGTGTTTTTGACTCCATAGTTGTTGGTTCTGCTGTAACTGCAAACTCAAGTGGTATTGTCGTCACTGGTGTTACGACTGCAACAGACTTCAACTCAACATCAGACGAAAGACTGAAAGAAAACATCACAACTGTTGAAAATGCAGTTGAAGTTAATAACCAACTTCGTGGTGTTAGGTTTGAATGGAAGAGAGATGGTAGACCTTCTTATGGTGTTATCGCACAAGAGTTAGAGCAAGTCTTACCAGAACTGGTTTCTGATACTGATCCAAAGACTGTTAACTATAATGGTATCATCGGTGTTCTTATTGAAGCAGTAAAAGAACTTTCTACAAGAGTCGATGAGTTGGAAAATAGATAAATAAAGAATAGTAAACGCCGAGTGGAAACACGAAGATGGCTATTCAAATTTCAGGAACCACTGTCATTAATGACAGTAAAGAGTTAGGTACAGGACTAGTTTCTGCATATGATACTATTGACGCTGGTGGAACTTCAACAGTCACCAATAGACAAGTCAAGTATGTAACATCAGACTCTCAAACAATAACACTTCCCGCATCACCATCCACTGGTAATGAGGTGGTTGTTATTAATGGTGGAGAATTTACTGCTACTGTCGTTGGAAGAAATGGTAGCAACATTATGAGTCTTGCAGAAGATATAACTCTTGATATCAACTATGCTGCGGTTACATTCATATATGTGGATGCAACCCGTGGTTGGGTTATAATTTGAGGAGGAAAAGATAAATGAGTACGTTAACTCAATTCTTTGGTTCTGGTGGCGGCGGCGGAGGCGGCGGCGGTTATATTGAAGCAAAGATATTAGTCGTCGGTGGTGGCGGTGCTGGACATTGCAATTACCAATGTAAAGTTCAACCTGGCAGCTGCCCCAACGGATCCTGTAATTGTCTTTGTATCAATTATGGAGCTGCGGGAGGAGTAATTTATACAGATGGTGCATTAAAACCAGGCGAAACATGTCCGATTCAAGTCGGCACCGGGTCAACTTCAACGACAGTGATTTCCTGCACTTGGTGTTACCCTTGCGCATGTTGCTTTAGAGTTGCCTTCCAGGATGGTGGACCAGGACAAGCTTCATACTTTGGTGGAACGAATGGTTATTGTGCTGAGGGTGGAAAGAGTTGCTATGAACTGTGTCCAACATGCACATGTCCAAACGCTGGGACTTTTTGTTCTATTCCAGGCGAAAAAAATATTGGAACTGGTGGGGAAAAGAACTTTGATGCGTTTAAAACTGGATTTCAATGTAATGGAACAGTTCGAATAGCAAACTTTGGTAGTTGCATTGTTGGTGCTGGTGCTGGGCTTTATTCCCAAAGTGCTTCTATATCGACATGCTCTGGTGTTATTGATTCAAATTTTATGCCAATTCCAAGTGCTGGCGCGTCTCCTCTTTGTCCGCTGATTGCGCAATGTCCATATCAATATTATAGCCATCATGGTTTCTATCATGAACTATTAGGACCTGGAAATGGTCAAGTTGTTGGTGGTTCTAAACTTGGAAAGGCCAGTTGTAAACAGTGCTTCTGTTTTCAGTGTAGTTACTGTTGTGAAGTTTTATGCCCAACTTATACTGATGCTATTAAGAACTTTGGTGGTCTCGGAAATGGTACTGGTTCTGGTGGAGAGATAATTGCTAGTATTGGAGGATGTCCTGGTTCAGTCATTGTTCAATATCCAAATACTTATGAGGCAACTCCAGCACCAAATAGACCAGGTTCAACAGACTGTTCACCAAATACTCCTGGATTCTATACATATTATTATCTAACTCCCGGTTCAATTACGCTTCCATAAAATTATGTCAAATTTAACAGATTTTTTCTCAAGTTCAGGCGGCGGCGGTAGTAATCTTAGTTCTGATGTTTTTGCTGATATTGTTATAGTCGGAGGTGGAGGTGGCGGTGCCCAGTCAACCTCTTCTAGTTGTATGCCAAACTGCCCTTCATGTGGATGTTACCGATGGGGCGGCGGTGGCGGTGGTGGGATTTATAGAGTTAGATATGGTTTAACTTGTGATCAAACTTATCCTATTACTGTTGGCGCTGGAGGCGCTGGTAGTCCAACTGACGCTGGAATAGAAGGACTCACTCAAGGAGAAAACGGTTCTCCGTCAAAGTTTGATGGCAATCGCTTTATTGCTTTAGGTGGTGGCGGTGCTGGTAGTGTTAAAAGAACAGTATGTCCTACTCAGTGTCCTTCTACTTGTAGAGGACGTGCGACTTATGGTAGAGCAGGTGGACAAGGGGGTAGTGGTGTTGGCTGGTGTTTCAGTACATTCGATGCTCCAGGTTCTTCTTTTGGAAGTCAGTATGGGTATCATTATGGAAGTGCAATGTTTATATTCAGGGGTCAGGCAGGGTGTCCTGTTCCATGTGGATTTCCAAACGATGCCACAAAACCTGTAAATGGATATGACCTAAGTGGTTCAAGTGCATGTGACACTTTTGCTAGACCAGGATGGTTATGTGAGACCAGATACCAGTGTCCCACTGGACCTGCACACCCACAATGCTGTTGTAATTGGTCTGCTGGACAGGCAAACAGTGGTGACGGTGCAGGAAATTGTAATGGATCTGCAACTGGCGGTTCGGGTTTTGTTGTTGTCAGTTATCCTGATTCACATAGAGCAGCACCCGCTAGACCAGGTTCAAATGATTGCTCAGCATGTACTCCTGGTTATCGTACTTATGTCTTCACATCTTCAGGTTCTATCACTTTATAAACATGGCACACTTCGCAGTAGTAAATTCAGAAAATAATGTACTAGAAGTTATTGTTATCTCTAACGATGAGATTCTAGATGAAAATGGAAATGAGTCAGAGGCACTTGGTAGAGCCAAATGCGCTGAAATAAGAACGGGACAAGACCATCTTGGAACTCAATATATTCAGTGTTCTCGTACCGACAGAATCAGAGGGAGATATGCGGCACCAGGTTTCGTTTATGATCCTGAGTCTGATGTCTTCCATCCAAAAAAACCACCTGGTGATTGGGTATTAAACTCAAACTATTCCTGGGAAAAACCTGGAAAACCAGAGCAAACTCAACAACTGACTAATGATGGTTTGTTTTATAGATGGGAACCAGATATTGGTTGGGTTATAGATATAAGCACTGACCCTCCAGCACTTCCAGAAGGTGAGGAACATACTCATTTTTATTGGTGGGATCGGAGTTTATATGAAGGCGGAAACAGTGCCGCTGGATCTTGGGTAAAAGTAGAGAACCCTGCAGAAGAAACTCCTGTAGAAGAAACCGAATAAACTGACAGACCAACCATATTGTGGTATAATAAATATCCATGTATGAATGGATTAATTGACTCAATATGGCATTACAAAGTGTGTATTATGACACTCTTCTTCCCGAAGAGGTGGTCTCTTTCATGGAAAACGATCTGAAAGTTTTTGATGACCACTTAGAAGATTCCCGAGTTGGCGGTGGAGAAGGTGGTGTTGTAGAAGAAAACGTCCGAGACGCTAAAAACACCTGGATTCCTGATCATCACTGGTCTGCTGGTTTCATCTGGCATTATGTGATGAAGGCAAACAGAGAAAACTTCCTGTATGATATTACTAATATCCAAGGAAGCACAATGCAATACACTGTCTATGGTGAGGGGCAGTTCTATAACTGGCATCAAGACTTGGGTATCAGTGGTTTCTATAAACCTCAGGTTCTCCCTGGACAATGTCCTCCACAAGAAAATGCACAGGACTTTGTTTCTAGAGAAACAGAACATATCCGTAAGTTGTCATTCTCTCTTCAACTTTCTAATGGTGATGAGTATGAGGGTGGACAGTTCCAACTTCTAGATGAAGCTGGTAAGATTTATACCGCACCAAAGAAAAGAGGAACTTTGATTCTGTTTGATGCAAGAGCATCTCACCGTGTAAGAAAGGTGAAGAACGGAACCCGTAAGTCTATTGTTGGTTGGATTGTTGGTCCACGCTGGAAGTGAGGTAAACTATGTGGTTTTTCAAGAAAAAACAGGAGGAACTCTCTCAAGATGCAAGAGATGTAGACTTTTCTCCTAGGGAGAGAGCATTAATTGGTACTTCAAAGACCAAGAACGAAGAGTTTGAGAAGAATGGATTTCTTGTTGTAAGAAACATCTGGGATCCAAAGGACTTACAAGAAGAAATTGACTACGATACTGGTCATTTTACATATAATCAATTTGGTAAAGTTCATCGCTCTGATGAATGTCAGGTTCCTGGTTCAAAAGCACGACACTCCTATCCTCCTTATAAGTTCTATCATTCTCAATTGAGAAGGAAGATGGAAAAAATTATTGGTAATGAGTTGTTCAATACTTATTATTATGATAGAGTGTATTACAGGGGTCAAGAACTTATCAAACACATGGATAGGGATGTTTGTGAGATCTCATTGACATTTCAAATCGGAACCAACTGTAAGGAACCTTGGCCTATTTGGGTAAAATCACCCGATACTTATGATGACGATGGTAACATCGTCAAGAAGGGTAAAGAAGTTGCCATCAAACTGAACGATGGTGATGCAGTTATCTACAAGGGTTGCGAAAGACCACATTGGAGAGACCCATTGAAGTCTAGGTATAGTAAAATTCAAAGAGGTATTAGAAAACTTCTTAGAAAGAAAGATGATACATATCATCATCAAGTCTTTTTCCATTACGTTCTAGCAGATGGTCAAAGATGTTCAGTTGCTGGAAACGGATAATTAACTGGAGTTATTATGATTACAATCGGAATTTATGGGTCATTTGACTGGGAGGCACACAAGTCATTTGACGAAAATGGAGAACCAACCTGGTGCCATGATGCTGGTGCAACACTTTTTATTGATGGTAAGCACGTCTGTAGTATTTCAGAAGAGAGACTGACAAGAAGGAAGCATGATGGTAACTATCCCATCAATTCCATTGAGTACTGTCTGTCTGCTGGTAACATCACTGCAGAAGATGTTGACCTTGTATGTGTTCCATCAATGTGTGTCAGCATCTTCTATAAGAAGTTGTATGGTGGCGTCATTGATAAAGTTATCAAAGAAACGTTCCCCAATGCAGAGTTTAAACTGGTATCGCACCACCTGAGTCATGCTGCGGCATCAGTTTTCTCTTCTGACTTCAATGAAGGTTCATTCCTGACGTTGGATGGTGCAGGTTCTATTGCATTTGGATATGACTTGCAAAGGTCATTCCTGGCAGAAACAAATACTATTGGATACTTCAACAAAGAGAAAGGTATCTTCCGTATCTTCAATGGTATCCCTGGTTCTAATGACTTTGGTGGATACTATCACAACCTGTCACATCACATTTACTGTGAAAAGATTCAACGACAGATTGATGGTTATGATGAGAAGTATCGTGAGACCTGGGATGGAAAAATCATGGGTCTGTCTGCCTATGGTAGTGACCTAGAGTTCAAAGATCACCATAGACAATATCAAATGTCTAAGGACCTTTACTATGATAATGTTCCTTATGTGACCTTCACTCAAAACTTTGAAAACTCTTTTAGGTTTACTAATGCTGATGAGAAGGCATATATCATTCAAAAGAACTTTGAACTTGCACTTCTTGATTATGCAACAGACCTGAAGAATGAAGGATATCTTGAGGATAATGTGTGTCTCTCTGGTGGTTCATTCTTGAATGTTCTTGGTAACAGTGTTCTGAAAGAGTCAGGACTGTTCAATGATATTCACGTTCCACCTTGTCCTAATGATGTTGGTCTTCACTTTGGTGCAGCATGTTTCGGTCAGTTCAAGAAGAATGAACCCATTGAACTTCCTGAGAACATTGCACTTCTTGGTAAGGAATATACTGAAGAAGAGATTGAAGCAGTTCTGAAAGAGGAAGAAGTTCATTATGAAAAGTATGATGACTTTGAAGAACTTTGTGAGTTTGCTGCCGTCAAGCTGAGTGGTGAAAGTATCATTGCTTGGTTCCAAGGTCGTTCAGAGTTTGGTCCTAGAGCACTGGGTTCACGTTCACTTCTGATGCATCCTGGTCCTGCTGAGAACAAAGACATCATCAACAGTCGGGTCAAGCACCGTGAATACTGGAGACCTTTTGCTGGTATTATCTTAGAAGAACATCTTACAGATTATTTCAATGAAGATTTCAATTCTCCCTACATGCTATACTCTCTTACAGTCAAAGACGGTAGAGAGGAGGAACTTGGAGCAATTACTCACAAGGATGGTACATGCAGGATTCAAACAGTCAACAACAAAATGAATGAGAAGGTTACAACCCTTCTGAATAAGTTCAAAGATGTTACGGGTATCCCTGCGATCCTAAATACATCATTCAACGACAATGGCGAACCTATTGTTGAAAGTCCACAGGATGCAGTTCGTTCATTCCAAAATATGGACATTGACTATCTTGTAATCGGTAATTTCGTGGTTAGAAAATGAAGACTATTATTAACATCGACGGCGGTCTGGGTCGAGTCATCACTGCTATTCCTGCCCTTCTTAAGTTTGGTAAGAACAACCCAGATGATGATTGGTATGTGATGATTCCTGGTTGGGACTTTATGTTCTGGGGTATTGAAGAGTTGCAACAACGCACCTTCAACCCAGAAACTAAGGGTATGTTTGAGAACTACTATTGGGATGCTGACAGAGTTATTGCACCAGAACCTTATAAGCTTCCTGCATTTTATCGCAATGAGATCTCACTTGCAGAAGCATTTGATGAACTGATTAATGGAACAACTGACCACAGTGACCTTCCAGATATGACTCTGGGACTCACTATTGATGAGTTGTTGAATGCTAGAAGTTATATCAACCAAGCAGTTCAGGGTATTGCTACTGGTCCTGATGGTAAAGGTGGATGTAATACTGGAACCTGTGGTACAACCAAACCAGTAAAGAACCATAAGAAAGTTATTGTATATCAACCTTTTGGTAGCACTTCAACGCATTCTGAGTTGGGCATTTATGATAAGAGCATGAGGTCTATTAACCACATGTTCGCAACTAAGATTGCAGAGGCACTTTCAAAGGACTATATTGTTATCAATATGAATGGTCGTGATAACTTCAGTTCTTTCGCTGGTGTTATCAACTTCGCACAAGACCCTGACCTGAGGACTTGGGCAGGAATTATTCAAGAAGCAGACTACTTTATTGGTTGCGATAGTTGTGGTCAACACATGGCTAATGCAGTTGGAACACCAGCATCTGTTGTAGTTGCTGGAACTCATGAGGTAAACATCTCTTATCCTGAGAAGTTCCACATCATCAAGAATGATGCAAAGTATTATCCTAACCCAATGAGAGTTTCTATGATGAACTCTACTCTTGCAGATAAACTCAATGAAAAGCGAGCAATATTCTCTGATGATGATATGAAAGATCATATCAAAGAGATCATCAAGCGTATTGAAGGTGGTAAGAAAGTTACTGAAGCAGTAACTGTAAAGGCAAAGAAAGAAAAAGACGATAAAGGTTTCGCATGAGTTGCCCTTTAGTTCCTATTTCTATTGGAGAGTTGTTAGATAAGATAACAATTCTCCTTATCAAAGCAGAACATACTGATAATAAGTATGTACAAAAAGAACTCCAAGATCTAACTAAAATTGCACAAGACCTTGGAGTCTATAAAGATGAATACATCAATGACTTACTTAGAGTAAACCGCGAGTTATGGGATGTAGAAGACGAAATTCGTATCCACGAAGACAAGTGGTTGTTTAATGATGACTTCATTAGACTTGCAAGAACTGTTTATATTACTAACGACGAGAGAGCAAAGATAAAGAAAAACATAAACATCGAAACTAAATCTACATACCAGGAAGTAAAGCTATACTGATATTATAAATATTTAAAAATAGAGCATAATAATGTCAAAGGCTTCTAATCTATCTGGATTTGTTCCTAGTATTGGGCCAACTAATAACTTAAGTGTTGGTATTATTACGGCAACTACTTTTGATGGCAATATTACTGGAGTCGCTGCTACTTTTACTGGCGATATTACTGGAGTCAATGCTACTTTCAGTAGCAACGTCACAATTGGTGGTACGTTGACTTATGAAGATGTAACCAATATTGATTCTGTTGGTCTTATCACCGCTAGAACTGGTATTAACGTTCTTGCTGGTGGTATTGATGCCGTTGGCGTTGTCACTGCAACATCGTTCTCTGGTGATGGTTCGGCATTAGCAGGTGTCGCTAACACTGATTTTATTAATGCTGAGCAAGTTAATGTAGTTGGAGTTGTTACCGCAACGACTGGTTTAGATGGCGTCATATATAGTGGAGTAAGTACTACAGCAACCAGTAAAACAGTTGTAAATCGTGAGTTCTGTGAAGTAACTGCGGCAAGTCAAACGATTACATTACCAGCTTCACCAACGGTAGGTCATGAAGTTTATGTCGCCATTGGAAACTTTACAGACACCGTTGTTGCCAGAAATGGGTCTAATATTATGAGTCTTGCTGAAGATATGACTCTGGATGTTGCATATAAAAACGTGAAATTTGTTTATGTTAACTCAACTATCGGCTGGAGGATAAACTGATATGTCAAAGTATACACAGTATTTTACTACTTCTGCAGGTAGTCATCTAAACAATAGATGTATTTTTGCGGGATCACAGTCCGTTACATGGCCAGTTCCTGAGGGAACTACTGAGGTTCATGTCCACGTCTGGGGCGGCGGCGGTGGTGGTTGTAAGAATCCAGCTTATCGGGGAACAGGTGGAGGTGGCGGTGGTTACGCTAGAGCATCTCTTTCTGTAACTGACTCTGACACACTTGCTATTACTGTTGGTGGTTCGGCTGGAACATCATCAGTAACAGTTCCTACACAATCACCAGGTTCGCCAATTAGTGCAACTGGTGGAGGAAACGCTGGAGGAGGTACTAAGGGAGCTGGTGGTTCAGGAACTGTTGCGTTAGCACCTACTCAATGCAATTGGTATTGTTTTACTGCAACTGGTGGTGAAGGTGGTTGTCATGATGACAGTGGCTCTAATTCAGGTGGTGGAGCGGCAGGTTCACCCCTTGGAACTGGTGGAGCTGGTGGAAATAACAGATTTGGACTCCAAAATCAAGGTTACGGAGGTGGAATTGGAGACATTCCTGGTAACAGATTTTTGAAATATCAGATAGCTAAACCAGGTGCATTTCCTTCCAGTTGTGAATGTATTTTCTCAGTTTCACAAGGTGGCAGCCACCTTGGAGCAAGCACATGTACAACATCACCTGCATGTTGTGCACCCACTGGATTTTTGTGTTATCCTTATAGTGATACATGGTGTCAGAAAAATGTTGATGAGTTCGGTTCTGTCGGATCTTCAATGTTTGGTAACGCTGCATTCAGATTTCCACCCGAAAAACACCCAGGATGTCTACCTGGTGAACCTCAGGTACTTTGTAGAGTAACTTATTCAGGTGGTGCTTTTGATAGAAGTATGGGTGATGAATGGTTCTATGTAGAAGATATGGCAGGTTCAGCCTCATGGTGTGCAACAGGAACAGGTTACCCTAATACTAGAAATTCAAAAGTAACTGGAGGAGCTGGTGCCGGTGGTGGTGGAATCTTAGCTGGTGGAAATTCCTCATCCAGTTGCCAATGCCCTTCACAAGGAGGATGTGCTGGTGGAAGTGGATCTGGGTCTTGTATATGTTTCTATCCAGGATCACCTGGAATGGTAGTTATTTACTGGTAAAAGGAGAATTAACTAATGTCAAATTACAGTACTTTTTTCCCCACCAGTAGTGGTGGAGGTGGTTCGTCTTCAGGATCACTACCATATAGTAACAGAAGAATTTTCACCTCAGAGGCAGGTGGATCATGTACCTGGCCAGTTCCTTCAGGTACAACTTCAGTAGAAGTCCATGTCTGGGGTGGTGGTGGAGCAGCAACTGGTGCTCCTGATGATGGTGCCACTCGAGGTGGTGGTGGCGGTGGTGGTTATGCCAGAGCAGAATATGCTGTAACCGATTCTGATACTTTATCAATTACAATTGGTGGTCCTGGTGGAACATCATCAGTAACAATTCCGACTCAATCACCAGGTTCACCTATTAGTGCAACTGGTGGCAGTAACTCCACTAGTTCGTCAGGTGCTTCAGGTGGAAGTGGATCAGTATCTCTCGCTTCACCTCACCCTACACAATATTGTTTTACTGCAAATGGTGGTACAGGTGGAGATGGTTCTCCTACAATTAGTTGTAACCAATGTGCATGGTGTGCAAATTTGACCAGAGTATGGATAGCTGGACGTGGTGGCGGTGGTGCTGCTGGTTCTCCCCACGGCAATGGTGGTAATGGTGGTAATAATCCTACTACAAGTTGTGGTGGATTCAGCTCTGGTGGTGGAGGAGGAATTGGTTGTAATGCAAATAATGCAATTGGTGGTGGAACAAGATGTTACGGGACTGCAGGAAAGACCAGTAATTATAACACAAACTGCTCAGGGGAAATGAATGCTGCACAAAGAGCAGATTGTCACGAAGATGTTTGGTGGAAAGTCGAAGATATTGGTGGAGCAGGTGGTATGGGATTCTGTTGCATTGGACAATGCAACCAGAACCTCCAAGTTATGAAGGGTGGAAATGGCGCCGGTGGCGGCGGTGGTGGATTTACAACTGGTACTAGTCCTTGTGTGCAAAACTGGTATCTATCTCAAGGTGCTCAAGGAGGATTCCTTGGTGGTGGAGGTGGAGGTGTATGGTTATGTTCATGTACACCATCTGGAACCTCATGTTGTCTTATTAAGAACACACCAACTCAAGGACGAGGTGGTATTGCAGGCGGTGCCGGTGGTGGAGCCGCAGGATCACCTGGTGCTGTCATCATTTATTGGTAAATTTTAAGGAGAAAAAACAATGTCTAAATGGATTAGAGTAGAAAGCAACAAAGCACAAGAGATCATCACATATGATCCCAATGGTGTTATTAATGAAGCATTCCTCCCCCTCTTCAAAGGTCCCTTCGCTGATGACTACAGTGTAGAGATTGGTTATGATTATGAGGAAAGTTCAAATTCTTTCTCAGAGCCACCCCCAGCTCCTGAACCTACACCTACACCTACACCAGAACCAGATCCAGAACCTGTTTACGTTAGTGTAAGTGAGTTTAGAGGACAACTGACACTTGCAGAAAAACTTATCTGGGATAACCCTGGTAATGCAACTACTGCACAGTCAAATGCAATTACTACAGTAATTCAAGACTTCCCACATAGAGTTGATAGTGATGAGTTCTTAGAAGAGTTAAATCTTTTGGAAACCACTGAAGTTATTGGTACTGGTAGAGCTGCAACTCTTAATACATATTTTTCATCACTCTGATAAATAACTAAAAATAGAGAACTATAATGTCTCAGACAAGGACACAATTAGTTGGTGGAGTTGGTATATCCACTGTAGATGACCTAACAGTATTTGGTAATCTTAATGTAACTGGTATTACCACTATTGGAACTCCTGGTGCGGGATCCTCTGTTGCCTTTGCAACCACTGCATATAACTTAGCAGGTACACCAAATATTACTGCTGGTGTTGTTACTGCCACATCATTCCACGGTGACGGAAGTAACTTAAGTGGTATTGATGCAACATCACTGAAAGATGGTGGTGGAACTGTAAGAGTTCAGGCAAATACCAGTGGTGCAGTTGTAACTGGAGTTATTACTTCAACAAACTTAGTTGTTGAAAACTCTGCATTTACTGCAATTAGTACAACACCTATAAATAAAACTATAGTAAATCGTGAGTTTACTTCTGTTATTGGTATTGGAACAACAGCAGGTGTTACGGTAACGTTACCTGCATCTCCTCAACCTGGTTGGTTAGCAGGAGTTGGTATTGCTGGAACATTCACTGATACAATTGTTGGAAGGAACGGCAGTAATATCATGGGACTGAGTGAAGATATGACGATAGACGTTGCATACCTAAACGTCAGTTTTCTCTACATAGACGGCACAATCGGTTGGAAGGTAATCTAAGATGAGTACATTTACACAGTTTTTCCCCACTGGTGGGTCTTCAGGCGGTTCCTCAGGTGGAGGTGCTGGTAACATTGGTGGCGGAACTACACCTGTAGAAATTATCGGAATGTCTGGTGGTGGAGGTTCTGGTGGTAATTCACCTTATCCAGGATGTGGAACAGTTTGTGGTGTTGGTGGTGAAGGAGGAATGGGTGCCATCTTCTATGCCAATAATTACTTTATTACACCAGGAACAACTTATCCAATTACTATTGGTGCTGGTGGTGCAGCAGGTACTCCTGCTACAGGCACTGCCACACAAGGAACAAACGGTGGTGCTACCAGTTTTAACAACCCAGAGTGTTTATTATGTGTATGTGGTGGCGGCGGTGGTGGTGCTGCTACCAATTGTGCTCCACGATGTGCATGCACCTATGGTAGAGATGGAGGAACGGGTGGTGCCGGTGGTAATGCAAAAATTAATGGTGGACCAGGTTGTGCCACGCCTGGTTGCCAAACATATATCGGATGTGGAGGAAAAGGTTCATATTATGACAGTCAACTCTCCATCTGTAAAGCAGCATCTTATACTGCTTACACCCTTGGTCCCATTGGAATATGTTACTACTGTAGAGGTGTAAACACCGTCACATCTCGGGCAGCAACCTTAAAACAACCTTGGGGATTTATGGGTGGGTTTGATTCTGATCCTGAAGGTGCACAAAATTACGGACCTTTAGTAGTTGGTGGTACTTGTTACCTCTGCACTAAAGCTGGTGGAGCGATGTCTAACGTGACTACGCACAGGGTCAACTGTCTCGGTCAGGCACCATCGCAGGTAACAGTGATACAATGTTGCCAGACCCGTACAGTCGGTGATGAAGACAGATGTTTTGATTTAAACTGGTTTAGTGATGGAAGGTTATGTTTAGGTAGTCAGTGCTCTTATATTGCATCTGGTGGACTAGGTGATGGATCAAACACAGGTGGATGTCCTGGTGTACTCTTTATCAGATACCCCGATGAATATGCTGCAGCAACGGTTGTAAATGGAACTGATTGTTCTCCAGTAACACCTGGATATCGTTCTTATCGTTTCAGCACTTCTGGTTCTATTACACTTTAAGGAGATATAAAATGGCAAGTTTCGCTCAATTAGATGAGAATAATAAAGTTCTCAATATAATCAAAATTGATGATTCCCTTGATGGCGAAGGGAATGAAAGTGAAGCACTAGGTATTGTTAAGTGTCAAACTATTTTTGGTTCAGGTGCTACATGGAAACAAACTTGGTTTGGTGAGAATCCACAACGTTTCAGAGTTGCTGAAGTTGGTGGATATTATAATGAAACACATGACGTATTTACACCTCCAAAACCTTATCCTTCTTGGGTCTTAAATACCACAACATATCAATGGGAAGCTCCAGTAGCAGAACCAGAACGTATTCTTAGTGAAGCAAAAGTGTGGAGTTGGGATGAATCATCCACATCTTGGATAAAAGTAGATGCTCCACAACCAGCAGGATCTGGAGATGGTACTTGGACTTGGGACACTACAATTGGTGCCTGGGTCTGGACCGAAGAGACAGAAGAAACAGAGTCTGAATAAATAACTAAAAATAGAGCACTATAATGTCAACTCTAAAGACGACTTATATTAAAAACCCAGACAATACTGGGACATCTAATGTTGAGTTAGAGCAAAGTGGTACTATAACCGTTAGTGGTGGTGTTAACGCAAGTGGTATTATTACCGCTAGTAGTTTT
>CEOJ01056888.1_pt1 | contig 14210 bp, 10 predicted proteins | sample 530281 | NCBI WGS metagenome assembly CEOJ01 (sample SAMEA2619879, study PRJEB7988) | marine metagenome | isolation source: saline water (ENVO:00002010), including | reverse complement strand
CCTCCCTTAGTCTGGAGACTAGGTCCGATCCAATCTGACCGAGCGCGCCGGTCACCAATATACGATCCCCGGGCGAGTCCGCCATGCACTACCCAAAACGCAGACGATACTTCAACACCGATCATAGAAGGGTTGAACCATTGCCAAGGTTCATAGGCGAATTGAGAGTGATGTGAACTCCGTTGTTGTCATGAAATATGTGATCGTGACGGGGGGCGTCCTCTCCGGATTAGGAAAAGGAATTACTGCCAGCAGTATTGGAGTACTGATGAAATCTGTGGGACTGAGGGTCACCTCTATCAAAATTGATCCCTACCTCAACAGCGATGCTGGAACCATGTCGCCCTTCGAACATGGAGAGGTGTTTGTACTTGATGACGGAGGGGAGGTTGATCTTGATCTCGGAAATTACGAGAGGTTCCTTGATGTTTCCTTAACAAAGGATCACAACATCACAACTGGTAAGGTCTATTCATCAGTTATCGAGAGGGAAAGAAGGGGAGATTACTTGGGAAAAACAGTTCAAGTCATACCACACATAACAGACGAAATTCAAGATTGGATTGAGAGAGTGAGTACAATTCCAACAGATGGCGGAAATGAGGTTCCTGATGCTTGTGTAATTGAGTTGGGTGGCACCGTTGGTGATATCGAAAGTTCACCATTTATTGAGGCTCTGAGGCAGTTTCAATTCAGAGTTGGGAGGCAAAATGTCTGTTTTGTCCATGTGAGTCTAGTGCCTGTCATGGGTCCAGTTGGAGAACAAAAGACCAAGCCAACCCAACATACCGTGAAAGAACTCAGAGGGCTGGGTATAACCCCTGATCTAATCGTCTGTAGGTCCAAAGAACCACTCCAGCAAGAAATAAAACAGAAGCTCGCAGCTTTCTGCCATGTAAAACCCAAGGCAGTAATTTCCGCTCATGATGTCTCAAATTTGTATCAAATACCCATATCATTCGAGAAACAAGGCGTCAGGGCGATGATCGCCGATTGTATCGGTCTAGGTATGTCAGGAGATGATGAATATCTCGAGGATTGGCGAAAGATGGCAGATCGCGTAGACGAGTTTCAGGAAGAGGTTCGCATTGCCATGGTTGGGAAATACACTGGACTCTCAGATTCATACCTCAGCGTGATCAAAGCTTTGCAACATTCATCCATTGCCGTAAATCGGAGGCTGGTGATTGACTGGATTGAGTCCACTGACCTAGATTCCTCTATCAAGCATACAGATGGGGATGCACACAGAAAAGCATGGGAGACACTGAAGCTAGCTGACGGGATTCTAGTTCCAGGCGGATTTGGGAACAGGGGAGTTGAGGGTAAAATTGAGGCTGCGAGGTACGCAAGGGAGTCGAGGGTTCCTTATCTGGGAATATGCCTTGGACTTCAGATAGCAACTATTGAGTTTTGCCGGAACGAGTTAGGCCTTCAAGGTGCAAACTCGGAAGAGTTCGTTGACAATCCGGATAGTCTTGAGAACAAGGCGGTGGTCTTCATGCCTGAGATTTCCAAAACCCACATGGGCGGAACTATGCGTCTAGGGGCTAAAGTGACACCATTCGTCATAGAGGATTGCAAGATAAAGAGATTGTATGGCAACCCTTCTGAAGTTAGCGAGAGGCACAGACACAGGTATGAGGTGAACCCAGAATTAATCGAAGAAATTGAAGCAAAGGGCATGATATACGTTGGTAAAGACGAGACGGGACAGAGATGTGAGATAATGGAACTCAAAGACCACCCGTATTACGTTGGAACCCAATACCACCCCGAATTCAAATCTCGGCCCGGTCGTCCAAGTCCCCCATTCCTCGGGCTATTGAAAGCCGCAGTGGGAGAAGTATTATGATCAATCCACTGATATCGGTAAAATTCTCGTAGTCCTGTAACCTTGTAGAACTTTGAGATATTTCATTGCTGAGTAGTGTGAGTCTAGGGCATCATCACCTGTTTCAATTCTCAACGTTCTAATTGACAACAATTTGGATGGTGTACACACTCCAAGAACAGAATCAGGGCTAGCCAATCGTAAAACTGCAGGTGATATTTGCAAATTCCCCCTACCAATCAGAAACCCTTGGCCGCCCATCGGAGACAAGAGTACCGTAACCCCTCCATTGTGGCCTTCCAACAGTTTCAGTAAACCTCCTTCGTCCAGGTCTTTGCCGGCTTGGATTTTCCCAATCGATGCGTCTATACCCAATAAAGTCGGATCTAAACCACAAATTCCCCCAATCCTCGTTAACGTTCCTCCTGAACCCCAGATGATGAGATTTTCATCGGTCATCAGTACCTCTGAGACGTGCTCTGCGAGTCCTTCGATAACTTCGTCCTCAGACGCTGATTCAACCATCTCCTTGGCACCTTGCATCCATCTTGGGCTTGAGGGGGTCATTGCTTCTGCGTATAGGCGAACAGACCACTCCCCTTTTCTATACAATTCCTCATCAAGATCCAGCACTTCAGTTGAGGCGATCAATAAATCTCCATTCAACCAACTTTGGACCACCTCCGCAGCACCTTTAGGCGAGCTTGCAAAACAGCCAGAGTACATCTTAACACCACAGGGTATTCCAACAACGGGTGTATTTGCAGCGGAATTCTGATTCAGTGCTTTGACTATGTCTCTGGTTGTTCCATCACCGCCGGCGTACAGAATTAAGTCAACGTCATTTCTCACCAAAACCGAGACAAGGTCAGTTGTATTTTGTTTGGATGTCTCACCAAAGGTCTCGTGAACTACCGAAAAATCAATTTCTAGGGAAGGGTCGAGCCATTCGGTTCCCATTCTCCCCCTGGACATTAACAAACGCACTTCGTGAGCTTTCAAATGCTCGCCTAGTAGAGATAATGTCTTCATTGCCCTAGGCCCTGCGCGATCTTCGGCACCAGCATTCCTAGCTTTCTCCGCAAGGCCGTCAGACCCTTTGAGTCCTAAACGTCCTCCCAATCCCGCGTCTGGATTGACAATTACGCCGACCTGAACCATGTTCCCTCCGAGGCTGATGTTTTCTTATGGATATGTATTGTCAATCGACCAAAATGACTGAGAGTGTCCGAAAATTAACCAGATCTTTATATCCACGGAGTTCATAACCTAAACGCTCACGTTAGGGAATAGGTATTGTCATGGGGATGTTGAAGATCAGTCTTCCCGATGGCTTACTGCATGAATATGCCTCAGGAATCACCGTAGGAGAAATTGTGAGGAATGCCTACGGGAAGAAATCAGGCGCAGTAGCCGCGTTGGTTAATGGAGAAGAGAGGGATTTCTCCTACGTATTGGAGCAGGACTGCGATATTGAGCCCATTTTAGGGGAAACTGAGGCTGGAAGATACATTCTTCGACACTCCTGCGCTCATCTCTTAGCTCAAGCAGTGGTGGAGATTTACCCAGAGGCCCAACCCACCATTGGACCTCCGATTGAAAATGGATTTTATTATGACTTCAAGATGGACCCTGTCGGAGACGAAGATCTCAAGAAAATCGAGAAAAAGATGCATGAACATGTCAGGGCTAACCACACATTGACTCGTGAAGAGCACGATAACGAAACTCTTCGAGAGATGTTTGCTAAAAATCCATTCAAGATAGAGATAATGAATGACAAAATAGGAATGGATGTCGGGTCATCCGCCTATCGTCAAGGCGACTTTGTTGATCTCTGTCTCGGCCCCCATGTTCCCTCAACTTCTTACTTGAGATGGTTCAAGCTGACAGGCACCAGTCAGGCATATTGGAAGGGTGACAGCTCAAATGAGTCGCTGGTAAGGATCTATGGGATGTGCTTCTACTCAAAGGATGAACTAAGGGAAAGGGAGCGTCAGATTGAGGAGGCGAAAAAGAGGGATCACAAAAAAATAGGTAAAGAGATGGAACTCTACATGATTGACGAAATGATCGGAAAAGGGCTCCCAGTCTGGTTGCCAAATGGTGAGATTCTAAAATCTGAGATCGAACGATTCGCGATAGAGACAGAGGAACATTATGGGTATCAACGCGTGACTACTCCTGTCCTAGCCAAGAGGCAGCTTTTCGAGGCCAGTGGCCACCTTCCACACTATGCAGAGGGCATGTATCCCCCCATGGAAATGGATGACGGCACATACTATCTCAAGGCAATGAATTGTCCGATGCATCATCTAGTTTATACTAACAAAAAGAGATCGTACAGAGATCTGCCTTTGAGGATAGCCGAGTACGGGACGGTTTACAGGAATGAGTTGTCAGGTACTTTGGCGGGACTCCTGAGAGTTAGAATGCTGTCGATGAATGATGCCCACATTTATTGCACGATAGACCAGGTCGCACAAGAGGTGGGGTCAAACGTGAAGATGGTACAGGATTATTATGCCGCATTTGGCTTCGAGGACTATTCGTTCAGGCTATCGCTATGGGACCCCGAGAAGACAGACAAATACATCGATCAGCCAGAGAACTGGGAAAAATCTGAAGACAGGCTGAGGCAGATAATGGATGATCTCGGTGTGGTTTACACCGAGTCCGTCGGTGAGGCGGCATTCTACGGGCCAAAAGTCGATATTCAATTCAAAACTGCATTGGGGCGCGAGGAGTCTATGTCGACCATACAACTTGATTTTGCTGCGAAGGAAAGATTTGGGCTCTCATACATGGATGAAAATGGCAACCAAAACGATGAGGTTCTGGTGATTCATCGAGCCCCCTTGTCAACCCATGAAAGATTTGTTGCCTTTTTGACAGAACATTGGATGGGTAATTTTCCCACTTGGATTTCACCCACTCAGGTGCAAATCATCACCATTTCAGAGCGTCATTCCGATTATGCTGGAGAGGTTGCAAGCAGATTGAAAGAACACAAAGTGAGAGTCGCAGTCGATGATTCTGACAGTACAATTGGCCGAAAAATTAGGACACACAGGAAGATGCGGCCAGCCTACATGTTGATCATTGGCGACGGTGAAACAGCCGATGGAACCGTCTCAATAAGGGCTAGGAACGGTGATCAACGCAACGGAGTGCCTTTGGAGGACTTCATAGTTGGTGTGACAGAAGAAATCAATAATAGAAGTAGTGAACTAAGTCTGGTCTAGGGGTCGATGAAAAATTTCGAAGTAATCAATAACGGTGGATTAAATGAGTTCCAATGCGAATGACCCCCGTCCTGCAGAAGGATGGAGGGAAAGGATACATGAAGTGATTTTTGAGGCTGACACCCGTCAAGGTAGAGTATTTGACGTAGTGTTGATGGTATCTATCATTCTCTCAGTTATCACGGTAAGTCTCGAGAGTGTTGACTCCATAAACTCCAATTACGGAAGGGAATTACGAACAGCAGAGTGGGGATTTACGCTACTTTTCACGCTTGAGTATGTCCTCAGACTTGTGTCCGTGAGGAGGCCCCATCGATATGCCTTCTCGACTTATGGACTGATTGATTTCATTGCGATAATGCCCACCTACCTAAGTTTCATTGTCCCGAATTCATCATCCTTCCTTGTCCTTCGCTCGTTAAGGTTGCTGAGGGCATTCAGAGTGCTGAAATTAACGAGATACTTTGGCGAGGCATCTGCTCTGAAGAGGGCACTTCTTCAATCTAGGATGAGGATTGTTGTATTTCTGTTTGCAGTGTTCATCATATGCATAGTCAGTGGCGCTCTTCTGTACTTTGTAGAGGGTGAGAGCAATGATGGATTTACATCAATACCCCAAGGGGTTTACTGGGCTATTGTGACGCTCACTAGCACAGGATACGGAGACACGGTCCCAATTACTCCAGTCGGGAAGGCCATATCCGTGTTCATTATGATGATGGGGTACAGTTTGATCATCGTACCCACGGGCATAATCTCAACTGCTCTTATGCACCCTGAGCCGATAAGCACACAATCTTGCCCCTCTTGTTCATTGGGAGGACACGACTATGGTGCAAAGTACTGCAAACATTGCGGTAGCCTACTGTAATCTAGACGTATTTTTGCGACAAATACCCGCTCTGTTGAAATTATCATCAAGGGTCGGGTTGTTCATGATCATCTCAAGGACGCCGGTCAGGGTCTCTTTCTGTGGAGGGGGCACAGACTTGGATAGCTTCGCGAAAAAGGTAGAGGGGGGTGGCATGGTCATCTCTGTCGCGATAGCCAAATACATCCATGTAACTGTGAATGATCGCTTCGATAGCAAGATAAGGCTATCTTACTCGAAGTTAGAAACCACCAATACCGTCGAAGAAATTGAACACGACTTGGTGAGGGAGGCGTTGAAGGCTACGGGAGTATCTAACGGCATAGAGATAACCACAATCGCAGACATACCATCAAGGGGAACTGGATTGGGGTCCTCGTCAGCCGTGACAGTCGGCGTATTGAACGCATTGTACAAACACATCGGTAGGGATGTTAGCCCAGAACATCTGGCAGAGGGGGCCTGTGAGATTGAAATCGATAAGTTAGGAGAGCCAATTGGTAGACAGGATCAATACGCTGCTGCATTCGGTGGAATGAATCGAATCTCATTCAATCCAGACGGTGTCGAAGTAAGCCCTATCACCCTCTCACGAGACCTAGTGGAACGGATGGAGCGTGAATTCAGCCTAGTATACACAAACAACACCAGAAGTGCTTCCGCAGTTCTATCTGAGCCCCCACTGGATCATGGAGACAAGATTGCGCGATTGAGAGCGATTCGTGATCAAGCCACCGAGGCAGAGAAACTAATCAGATCTGGCGATTTGAAATCTCTAGGGACTTTATTACATGAGGCTTGGAATGTGAAACGAGGCCTATCCCCCATGGTTTCCAACGATAATTTGGACTCACTTTATTCCCGACTGATCGACCTTGGCGCAAATGGTGGAAAACTTCTCGGCGCGGGAGGAGGAGGATTTTTTTTGATACATGGAGGCCCAGACCTTCGATCAAGGCTGGTTGATGATCTTCCCCCTGAGAACAGAGTGATACCACTGAAGATAGACCACGATGGGTCAAGCATCATTCATTCGACGTAGCTCTTGATTCCTTAATCGCTTCTTTGATTATGTGATTGACAATTAGTTGGACGTCCTCGATCCTTTCCATCGAAGTTGTAGGTGCGATTAAGCACACATCCACAATGGATGGTAATTTGCCTCCATTGCCCCCGTTATAATCACCAGTTACAGCAGCGGTCTTGCATCCTTTGTCTTTCGCGAATTCTAGGCCCCTCAAAACATTCTCACTGTTTCCTGAGCCGCTGAATCCTATCACAAGGTCGCCCGGTCTCAGAAACGTCCCAAGTTGGCCAACAAAAACCTCATCATAAGATACATCATTCGCAAAAGCCGTGAGCGAAGCCACGTTGTCTACGTGACAGAGGGTCCTCACGCGTAGTTCTTTTGACCAATCCCCCGCACTGTGGGAGGGTGTTGCAGCACTGCCTCCATTTCCGATGAAGTGTATTGTTGCGTCATTCCTGATCGCACTATCCACCTCTCGGTGAAATTTTTCCAATTCTTCGATGGGCATCTCTGAGAGGGTCCTTCTCAGGTCCTCGATGTAGGCCTCTGCAAAAGATTGGAAGTCGAAGGTCACGTCCTTCCCGCCACGTCCTTGTTTTTTGAGTTCATCTATCGTCATCACACCAGCCTCCTTAGGGACTCAATCCCCTCGTCGGCTTCCCCCATCTCTGATCTGGACTGTTGATATGCTCCTCTTTCAAAGTTCGATCTGGCATCTAGCATCTTCTTTTCCACCAATATTCTTGTTGGATTATCTAGGCCGACAGAGTTGTTTGCGTCCAGCACCTTTCTTGTGTTTCTCCATTCCTCCTCCAAAAATAATATGAGTTCCTCGGTATCTTGTTTCATGCTTTGCAATTTGTCGAGTTCCGTAAGGACCTCCTTCAGAATTGAGTTCGCCTGAATCCAGGAGCCTGATTTTGAGTAAGCCAATGCCTGCTCAACTTTCTCGGACAGTCTTTCTTTGTGGTATTCCGGGATTCTTTTTTCTATGGTGGACCTCTGCCTCATCGATTGATTGAACGATCTTTTGGACTCTCTCCTGAGGGAAAGATTCCTTTCAATTGAGTCCAGTGCTCCCATGGCGACAGAAAGTTCTCCCCTGATTATCATGTCATCTATTGATTCGAGCTTCTCCGCCAACTCTGGAACTATGTCCGCATGATCGGAATCCAGCTCCCTAGCGACATCCTGCCGCTTGCGTTTAACTCTGGACATTGCATCTTCTATGGATTGCATCTGCTCTGGTAGGGTATTCAAGACTCTGAGTGCCTCGTCGGGCCTGTGACTATCCATAGCCTCCTTTGCAATCTGAATCAATCTCTGGATTGTCTCACTTTGGGTAGATTCATGTGCATTTGCATCGGATTCAGCCTTGGATATGGCGTCGGATGCCGATTCCCAGTAATCACATATTCTGGTGGCTGAGATCTGGGCAGACCTGTAATGAGACTCGGCCCTTCTGAATGAGCCCAATGAACGCTCGTTATCCCCGTCTTTCAGTAGTCTGGAAGGTTCATGCACTTCGGGTGCAATTACCACTGCCCTCTCGACAAGAGGTTCCACAGCCTTGCGGAGTTCTAACACATCCTCGTCCATAGCGAGAGCCGTATCTATTTCCATCCTGACGGATTCCAGCCTTTTGGACCCCAAATGAGTATTATTCCATCCTTCTTCTCTTGCTAGATTCAAGAGAGAGGACGCATGATCGAGTCTGACACCTCGTTCGTTGATCTCCAGAATCTCCATTTCAAATGCGTCGACTTCTCTCATCAACTCCTTTCTTCCACGGATCATTGGATTTTGGCGCAACAAGTCGTATCCTAGAATAATGATCATGATTGTTGTAGATACGGCTACTAACTCGTGGTTGGATGTTCTGGTGATCATTAATGCCATCGATGAGGATAATCCGAATGCGCCCAATATTCCACGATATCTCCTGCCTAGGCTAGAGTCGGAATATGCCCTTCTGCTGTGCTCATGAAGAAGCGCGCCAATCATTAGGAAGATTACAGCTGAAGCAATTTGGTCGAATCCTGGGCCGGAAGTAACAGCGAGGGCGACCATTACAGGCCATGTTATGGATGATATCGAGGCGACTCTGGTGAGGTTCTTGTCTTCCTCAGAGGCTAAGTCCGAGATAACAAAGGCCATCAGGAAAATCAAGGTGACCTCAATGAGGCTCTCTGATGTCCAGCCCTCATTCGATATCCCTTCGGTGATCCTGTATGCCCCAATTGAGATTATCACTAGTGTGGTGACTGTTGTCAGTCTGTTCACATTCCTCCGCTGTCTTGCGACCCCTTTGTCGGCATAATCTAGGGGCAGCATGGGCTTCGGAGACCATTTGCCCCCAAGAAATACGTGGTGGTTCGTTCATTCACTGGTCTGGTTTCCCCATCTCTTTATAGCCATGGAAGATGCTGAAATTATGAAGACGGCTACCAAAAGAGGGGGGAGCCATGTAGGTGCTCTTTGTTTGATTATGACTTTACCACTGAGGTCAACACTCTCCTCAAAACCGGCTTGAGGGTCACTCCATATCAGAGCTAGCTGCAGTTCGCCGGCGCTAGTGGGCCTCAGTTCCAAGTAGACAATTGTCTGGCCGGGTCCAGTCAGGGAAGCAGGCGGTATGAATGCCTCTGGGGAACAAATGTCTCCACTGCAGAGTTTGGCAAATCCGGTGCCAGAACCATAGTTCGTCATTGAAGATGAAATGATCAGGCCATTGTCCACAATTGTTCGTCCAGAAACCTCGATCCCGGGTTCTTGAAGGAAAATAATGCCCTCGCCGGGGTATACTTGCAACGGAAGTTCCATGATGGATATGTGACCCTTTGGATCCATCGCCTGAATCGAAATCATATGCTCCCCCGTGGTCAATTCCCCAATTTCCAAAATTCCATTGAACGTATTGTAAGTTAGATTGTCTATCACAGGGAGTCCGTCCACATCCACTGTCCATTTTGTCTCATTAAGGGCGTCCAACCTATCATACGATTGATTCAATACGAGAACTACCTCCTCACCCGTCAATATACTAGACCCCACGTCTAGTTCGTTCCCATCATGGGTAATTGAGGGCACTATGATTGGTCCTTTATCATCGATTATAGTGATCGTGTAATTTGACTCGTTCCTGTTCCCCGCAGAGTCCTTGGCAATTATTGATAGGAAATATTCGGTTGGTTTCCTTTCTATCAGCCTGTCATTCGGTTCCCTATGTGGCCCATTTGCAGAATCTCCATGGTAAAACGCTTCAGTCATTTCCATTGTATCGAATCCTGTTTTCAATAAGCCTCCGCTTCGATTAGATGAGATGGTAAGAGTGACAGGATCGTTATTTCCATCGATTGCTGATACCATTGCTCTGACTACACTTCCGGAGGGAGAAGAGAAGTCGAAGGCTTCTAATTCCACCTCGTTCCATATCCCAGTTCCAGCAGAAAGTTGGAGAGAGATCGACAATGAAGGTGGTTCGTCATCTATCATCAGGGATTGAGACCATGAACTGCTTGAATTGTGCCTGTCCGTACATATCATGGAAACATGGATTGAGTCCCCGTGATACAAATCGTATTCACTCAGGGCTAGAGATATCTCCTCCCCGTTCAGGTCGTCCATTTCAAAACTTCCAGAAACCGACCATGACGGAATGGGCTCGACTAGGCCATTGTCTGTACACATTCCTGTGAATCTCAACTCAGATGTCGAAGTCGCCGTTGCAGAGCCTCCGCCAGCCCTTAGTGCGGATGCCATTGGAGGTTCGTTAACTCCCAGCGAAATTCGAATATCAGAAGAGGCTGCGACAAGTGATCTGTCGATGGTGAAGCCATCGTCATTGCTAGAAATTACAGCAGATTGGGCACTGAATCTATATTCCCATGTGCCGGGTAACACGACCCTCAAAGGAACCTCCTCGACGATGGATCCCCTTCTCGGGATGTCCAACAATCGTATTTGTCTCTCATCCCCGAAGCCAGTCAGGTTGGCCCGCTCAGACCACCCCCATGGGAGGTCGTCCTCAATAGGGCCGATCCCGATTCCGATTGGTGTGAATTCAATCTTATTCGTTGCGACAAATGGGGTCTGATCAAAAGAGCAGCATCCTCCTACGTCTCCGTTTATCCAACTTCTATTTTCCTCAAGACTTAGCGAGAATCTATCCGACTCCAAGGCGGAAATAATCCCATCACCATTACCAATGTGAGTATCCACTTGGTACCTCAGTCCTCTGTTCTTATCAGGGAGGAAGTCCACGCCTATCATGTCAGGGACCTGGATATTCAATTCCCATGTAGCCGAGATGGTCTGGGATTGGCCTATGTTATGCAGGCTCAAAGTAGCATCGCCGTTGATGTGCTCAGTTTGGGATACCTCAGAAGCGAGGGAGTTAGCTGATGATAGGCACAACAGCAATGAAAATGTCAGGACGAGTGGGCCGACCTTGATTGCATCCATGTCGCACTCTTGAAGTGACTAGGCTTCAACCCAGCGGGTTCTCGTCTGGGACCTTGATGGGTCTGAGAACCGAGTATAAGGCAAATACTGCCCATATGGCACCCAGTATTGCAAATGGCCATTCCCCAGTCACGCCAGCCCTAATAGTGAGCATCGTTTCACCTATTCCCATTGAGTAGAGGTACAACAATGACCTGCTGGATAGTAGTCCCCGTGTTTCGAAAATAAACGCTGCAAGCACCAAAATCATACCCATGTAAGCACCAATCATTGTGATTTCCATGCCTCCCTCATGTTGGTGGGGCCCATCAATAATGCCCGGAACCTTTGCAGAATGGGTAAAAGAGTAGATGTGATAGCATCCTCCGACAAGCATGACAGTTTGGATTGTGGATTCGAATGCGTTCATTCACCTAGGTGCCATTGCCTCAGAAGATGCGATCACATCGTTCAAGACTTCTCTCTCGAAACACGGAGGGATGATTCACGTCACATCCGGAGTCCATGATGAGGTGAAAACCGTTAGATTCAGGTCCTGGAGGGAAAGGCCCAGAGTCCTAGACAAACTGAGTGATATTCTTCAAACTACGGCAATATCTGAGGGGGAAATTCGTGGTCTTGCCAATGCAATTGGAGAAAGGGCGGCGCCCCAAGACGTGGATGTGTCGTTAATGGTCCTCGCAGCGAAAAAGCATAACTCCGGGATGGATGTGGTCTTGGTCTCGGACGATTACAAGATGACTACTACTAGGGAAAAGGCTGGCTTAGGCTACAAGACCTGTCCTCCATCGACCTTCATTCAGAACTTATCCAATGATGTGACAGGAAAGCATGCCAGTAAATTGAGGAGTCTGGCGAGGAGAATAAGGGCTGCAGAGATGCGATACGCAATCAGTAGGGCGGGAGAATACGATATCCAAGGGAAATTGACTTGGCTCGTCGAAAGTCTACTTTCTGCAAGACCTCCAATACCCCAACAAAATGAGGGGGAGATGCACAATGAGATCGAAGCCTCAATCAGAACTCTGACAAGACACGTTGCAGGCGAGAATGTGAAAAAGTCAAATCTCAAGAGGCTCGGGGCCCTTCCGCAAGTCTGCGAGCCAATTAGAGAAATTGACGATCACTTGGAATCCTTGTCAGGGGCTGAAGGTGATCCGACGCATCTGTATCTCTCAGGGCTAAAGGTACTACAAAGTGTACTAGAAAGAGTTGGAGCGGGCCTTTCGCCCCTGAATGACGAGCTTTGCATGATCGCTCACAGAGTCATGGCTGGCCCTGTTTCTAGGTTAGAGTCGGTATTGGGGCTGTTGGCAGGATCACTGGGTAGAGAGCATGCCTCCAGCCTTCACATGGCAAGGGCCCTCAGTCAATCGACCCTATCCGATGATTCAAAGGCTGAGGTGATGATTATGCACCATTTGGGCTTGATGGCAATCGCTTCAGAGGATCCATTACGCGCATCATTTCTCTTCGAGAATGCGGCCGAACAGTCATCCTTCTCAAACAACACACGGCTAGCTAATCTCGTTGCCGCAGGAATCTCTCGACATCTGGCGGGTGAGGATGAGGTCGCAAAATCGCTAATCAGTAATGCATCTATTATCGTAAACGAAGACAAGGAATCTGCTATTGAGCCCCTATTGGAGTTAGCAAGGTCCCTGATGGGCATAGACAGGCCTTGGCTCGCTTTGGAGGTCTTTGATGAAGCACTGGAGTGCGCTGTGGAATCCGAGTCAAACACTGAGGTCGAGAGGATAACCAATCTACTGACATTGGTCAATGTAGCAGCCGTGGGAGAGGAAGATGAGAAAAGAAAACAGACCAGGGAACTTTTAGATGGGTTAAACAAGATTCATTCCGAGTCAAAAAAGGAAATGCAAGTCGTGAACAAAGAGATAGATCAGTTAGTTGAATCACAATTATCACCAATCAGCGAAACATGGAGGGACTGGAGAGAGTCATCTGAGTTGATCGCCGATCATGAGTCGCTGGTCGTGGTAAGGGTCGTGAAAATTGATGAAGGTGTTCTGGCAGTCACTCATCACCCTGAACTTGGTGGGCTTGGGCTATGGCTGCCCGGCGAATCTCCTGAGTTAGCCCCTGGGTTAGCGCTGTCTATCACTGGGACTAGAATCAAACTCGCAGAGGCCAGCAAGGACCTGGTAGATTCCCAAAACATCCGGGGAGTAATCGCAGTTGAGAGCCCAGAGGCACTCGTGGTATCGATAATCCCCCTCAGCGATGGAGCCTATCCATCAGGTTGAGGGATAATCGATACCACGGTTATTGTTTCAATAGTTCCTTCTGGATGCTATCATTGCTGCTCCAATCATTGCCACTAAGACTGTCGCGCCCAAGAAACCGGGTACGCTCTCCGCCTCTGGCTCTGCTGAGGGTGCTGGTGGCGCGATACCGGTGCCCACAGTCACCACTCCGACCATGTCCATGGAAACGTGGGGCTCGCAGATGTAGTGGAAAGTGCCGTCCTGATCGAATGTGATCCTGAAGTCTTCCGTCACCTCTGGTTGGCCACTGTATTGACCACCTGTCTTCCGATTTGTGTCCCCCATTGAATCTATCTCGGCAACATTGTGGCCCATCGATTCGTCGTTCCATATCCAACAAACGGTTTCCCCTACTTCGATAGAAAGGTCGGCGTTGTCGTAGGCAAATCCAGTATCATCAATGCCAACTACATAGTCGCATCCCTCTGGAATGACTGGCTCATCCGCTGGAGGCATCAGGACCTTGTCGATGACGTGT
>CEOJ01085962.1_pt1 | contig 14225 bp, 9 predicted proteins | sample 530281 | NCBI WGS metagenome assembly CEOJ01 (sample SAMEA2619879, study PRJEB7988) | marine metagenome | isolation source: saline water (ENVO:00002010), including | reverse complement strand
CCAAGTAGTTGATGAAAGTATTTTTTCTAAATCCGTTAGTCTTCCCTTTAAATAAGTATTTACTACTCTTTTTTCATACCTAATTCTCAAGTTTTCTAATTGATTTTCATTGGAGTTAATTTCTTTTTTTAATTTTAAAATTTCAACTTGAGTTTGTTCTTCTTCTTTTTTCAATGCTCGAATTAACTTCTCTATAAGCGAAATTTCTTCATCTAAATAAGAAATACGGTTAGTAACAGTCTTTTCTTGGGACTCTGCTTTTCTTATCTTATTTTGTAAAACTTTAATCTCATCCCTTAAAGCATTAATTGCTTTGTTCTGGCCACGCAATTCATCATCATAATTACGTTTACTCGTTTGAGAATTAACTATAGATAAAAATAGAACTATAAGAATAATAATATGATGTAAAGTTTTCACAGAATCAAAATTACCGGAATTTTATTTTTTAAAATAGAATAGAATTAAAATATATAAATTAGATTTCTTCAATTTTAAATAATTTATAATCCAAAAAAGATAGTTGTAGTGTGCCGCCTTTTACAAAATATATCCATAATTGTTGTTGATAATTAATACCGCTATCTCCTAAAACTTTTTCATGTGGTGCACCTAATAGTTCTTCAACTTCAGGCAATGTTTGTCCTATCTTTAATTTTTTTGTTCTAGCCTTTGCTTGATCCAGCCGCGCATTTTCCATTTTATAATCAATAATAGCTCTTGCTTTATAATCATCAAATTCTTGAATTTTTTTTCGCATATCAATCAACAATTGTTCATTTTTTGTACCAATGCCACCAACAAGGCTTCTGGCATATTCTAATGAATAAATAGCTAATTGAATTTCTTCAAATTCATCTGCTTCCGCTGCAAGATTTGCCATTTGCATTCCGGCTTGATATTGGAGTGCTTTTACTTGATAAATTAAATCTTCATTCATTTCTAAGGCTTCTGCATATTTACCCATTGCCTTCCCAATAAAACCACCAGACTGTAATTCCTTACCATCTCCTAAAATTGTATATGATTTAAAACGTCTTATTTCTTTTTTCCCTCTTGGAGAAAACTTTGCAACTCTTTTAACTAAATCTAGTGCATCATCATATTTATAATCTTTGATTAACATATCTGCTTCATACATCCATAGTCTGGCGATTATATCTATTCTATCATCAAGAGATTTTTTTAGTAATGTATCATTTTTTACTAAGGATAATGCTTTTAAATATTTAGATAATGCTTTTCTAACTTTTTTTTGATCATCTAAAACAAGTCCTTCATCCATAATCTGATATGGAATTTTATAATCGCATTTATCGAGGTATTCTTCAGCTTTATATCTATTGGCATGTGCAGGAAATTTAGATAAAAATTTCTTAAACCCCTTTTTTGCACCAATATAGTCTTTCCTATAATAAAGTTTTTTTGCTTCATCACCTATGCTTAAACGACCTCCATAAAAAGCAGACAAAGTAAAGTATAATCCATAATCAGAGAGATCAATTCTATTAATGGGAGTGATATTATCTGGATCAATAATTTTCTTAAGTTTTGTATATGAATATCTAAAATCAACTCCTAAACTAAACTGATTAGTTTTCCCAGGATCAAGAATAAATCTTATGCCAAGGCCTGTTGCCATAGAAGTTCCTCGGCCATTAGGAGAATCGTCCCACAACCGTTCATCTTTATCAGTTTGATAAAACTGAGCCGTTGCAAGACCGTAAGAATACCTAAAATTTAAATACCAATTGTTAAACGGTTGATATTGAAAATGATTAGTTAACAAGTATTCTTTTGTGCTCGGGGAAAAATATTTTATTTCAGACCAACTTTCATTAGAATTAGACCAATCCTCATATGGGACTTCAGCACCTAAAAATCTTTTATTAGTACGATAGGTAAACCCTGTCATGACATTGAGCCAACTAGTTTTCATTAGATAATGAGGGATATTTACTAAGCCAATATCTATCTCTAATGATGAACCCCATAAATTTTTAAATTCTTGCTTTACCGTTTCATCAACATCATCGTACTTAATTAAACCTGAATCATCTGCGACAGATCCTTGATTAAAGGTTGTGGGGCTACCTTGAGTTTTACCACTAAAACCTATACCATAACGCAATTCAATTGGAATTATCTTTACCGGTTCGGCAAATTCTCTTGCGTGAATCCATTTATCAGACCATGCTCCTTGCTCATACGCAGATTCAGTATCAAATTTAATAAGCCCGAATAAATAGGTTCTAGGCAACTTTTCTTCTTCAAACTGACCCAATAAGTAACTACTAAATTGGATTAAAAATAGGTAGGACTTTATTTTTCTTGTTAACATAAGTGATTAAAATTCCATGATTCTTATGATTTTTACAAGGAGAGACTTCAAAAACCTAGTTAAATTTCTACCCTTTTTTTGGAACATTTTAATGAGTATTCTTATTTAGTATTTATGTTTAAATATTATTTAAATCTGATTTTTATTTTTGGATTATTGCAGGGACAATCTTTTTCTATTGCAAGGGTTCAATATAGTGGAGGAGGTGATTGGTACAGTGACCCTAGTAGTATCCCTAATTTATTAAACTATCTTTCATTAAATACTCCTATGTCAGTCCACCCCGAAGAGTATAGGATTAAATTAACTGATCAAAATTTAAATCAATTTCCATATTTATATTTGACCGGTCATGGTAATATAGGTTTTACAAATGATGAAATCATTGCTCTACGATCTCATTTAATGAATGGCGGCTTCCTACATGTAGATGATAATTATGGTTTAGATAAATCAATTAGAATTGAAATAAAAAAATTATTCCCAAATAAAGACTTAGTGCCCCTCCCCAATAATCATAAAATTTTCAATTCTTTCTATAAAATTGATTCAGGATTGCCAAAGGTTCATGAACATGATAATAAACCACCACAAGCATTTGGAATATTTAATAATGATAGACTCATTATACTTTATACATATGAATCTGATCTTGGTGATGGGTGGGAAGACCCTACTGTACATCAAAATCCTTGGCCAATTAGACAAGCAGCTCTGAAGATGGGTGTAAATATTATATATTTTGCACTAACACAATAATGACAATAAAAAACTTTCTTTTTAAAACCAGGCTTTTTCTATTAAGACAAAATATCATTCTTATAGCTTTAGCCTTATTAGTCTTTTTATCAATCATTGCTATTTTAGGATTAGAATTAGAGATAATATTCTATTATTCTCCTAAAATTAAAATTTTTTGTATTTTAATTATATCAATCATTATCCTGATGAGTATTATAATAATGGTTATCAATTTTTACAGAGCTATCAATAATCAAATATTAAAATATAAACTAGAACATATTGCCCAAAATCTTGGATGGAAGATTTTCCCAAGTAAACCAGATGCCATTTTAAATGCACTCCAGTTAGAGAAAAGTGTCCACCAAAGTGAATCCCAACCACTAGCTAATTCATTTATTAATACATTACAAAATGAACTTAAAACAAAGAGTATAGCTATTAGCTTAATAGATTCAAGGATAGTATCAATAAAAAAAGCTCTATTAACAATTTGGATTTTTCTATTAATTATATTCATTTTTCAATATGAAGAATCTGCAAATGCAGTTTATCGCTTAACCCACCCTAATACGAAATTCGAAGCTCCAAAACCATTTACATTAAATAATATTACAAATGATATTCATATTCTAGGTGGCGAAACAGCAATTGTTAAAATTACTGCTAATAATCAGCAACCTGATACCGTTTTGCTCTACCTTTCTCCAAATCAAGTTGCAACCCATGAACGTGATTCATTATCTCTTTTATTTAAAAGCACAATAGACTCCAATGGATATTATGTTTTTAACTTGCCTGAGTTATATCAAGACTATTCATATCAAGCCATCGTCAATGCAAATTATTTTTGGCAATCATGGAAACAAGTTCGTTCAAAATTATCTACAATTTATGTTACTGATAGACCATCTTTCGAAGACTTTACAATAAAACTTATTCCACCAGAGTACAGCAGACTCCCAATTGATATCCAAAAAGGAAATATCGGTGTTGTAAAAGGATTACCTGGTTCAATAATTCAAATTGAATTAGAATCAAATAGATTATTACAATCGGCCTTTTTAATGATAAACAAAGAAAAATTAGATATGAAAACTAATTTAAAAAAGGCATCAGCAGACTTTAAAATAGTTGAAAATGGTGAATTCACAATTAACCTAGTAGATTTAAGAGGAATTACAAATAGAGATCCTATTCCATATAATATTGAAATTATTCCTGATTTAAGCCCTCGAATTTTTGTTATTGAGCCTCCACCTATAACAGAGCTTGGAAATGATCAAATAGTCCCAATACACTTAGAAATCGAAGATGATTATGGGTTTACAGATTTACAGTTAGCCTATGAAGTTAAACGCCCTGATTATCTTTTAACTGATTCTTACGTTGCAATGAAAACAATTCAAGAATTGAAAACTGATACTCTGATCCAAGAAATTTATTCTAACTGGGACTTATCTTCTCTATTTCTAATGCCAGAAGATGAAGTCCACTTTCACTTTGAACTATCTGATAATAATTTAATCTCTGGGCCCAATAAGACTATATCATCTACTTTTATTATTAAAGTTCCATCTTTAGGAGATTTATATAAAACCGCTGAAAATACAGAAGAAAATTTTATTGAAGATCTAGAGGAGCGCGTAGATGAAATTCAAAATTTAAAAGATCAATTGAATACCCTAGAACTAGATGCTTTAAAAGCAACTAAAATGGATTGGAATCAAGAGAACTCTTTAAAATCGGTTTTAAATAAAATTACAGAAGAATTAGATGCATTCGAAAAAGTCACTGAAACATTAAACTCTCTAAATAACCATGCAGAAAAACATGATTTATTTTCTATGGATCTATTAGAAAAATTCCAAGAATTATCAGAACTTGTAAATGATATTATACCTGAAAGTTTACAACGTAACATGAATAATCTTGAATCAGCACTAGAAAATCTCGATTTAAATCAATTACAAGAAGCATTAAATAACCTGACAGAAAATATGACCCAAATTGAAGAAGAACTAGATAGATATCTTGACGTATTTAAGAGATTGCAGGCTGAACAAAAATTAGATGAACTTCAAAATAGAATGGAGATGCTGTTTGATCAGCAAATCGAATTAGATTCAAAAATTAATCAGTCAAATGAAAGTACTGAACTATCTGATTTAGAACGATTAAAGCAACAGGAAGAAAGAAATATCGATGAGTTTAATAATTTAAAATCATTAATGGAACAAGCATCTGAAATAATTAAACCATATAATGAAAAAGCATCAGAAAGTTTATCTGATCTAACTGAATCTCAAACTAGCATTAATACTGAAATGAGTCTACAAGAAACTCAAAAGAACCTATCAAAGCAAGAAATCAATGATGCTCAAAAATCAAGTCAACAATCTTTAGAATATTTTAAAGATCTGATGTCGCAATTAGCAGATATACGACAACAATTTAAAAATGAAAGCGTATCAGAAATGGTTGAAAAAATTCAAGTTATAATGACTAATGCTTTATATTTATCTTCTAAAGAAGAAAAATTAAAACAAAAAGTTAATTCTGCATCACGAAATTCTCCACGACTGCGTCGGTTTGCAACAGAACAACAATTAATACAAGATCAATTAAAATCATTAATTGAGCAAATGATGTCATTATCAAAAGAAACTTTTGCAATAACACCTGAAATTGGACGTAGTATCGGTAAAGCTAATGCTGGTATGGAAGATGCAAAACAGAACCTCTCAGATAGAAATATAAATCAAGCCGAAAAAAATCAAAGTATTGCAATGGAAGGATTAAATGAATCTGCATTAGGTTTATTTAATAGTATTCAACAAATGAAACAATCCGGTTCAGCCAGTGGTTATGAGCAATTTCTAAAAATGATGCAACAAATGGCAGGGGAACAACAAGGTCTAAATCAGCAGGGGATGCAACTCGGTTTAGGACAAATGGCATCGTCAGGCCGAAAACAAATGATGCAACAAATGTTAGACAGGCAAAAACAAATCCAACAATCATTGAATCAATTAATTGATGAAATGCGTAACTCAGGGCAACAACATGGAGTAGGTGATTTAGCCGGTATTAATAAAGAAATGGATAAGGTTATAGCTGATTTACAACGCCAACAATACAATAAAAGAACTAATGAAAGGCAACAGAGAATATTATCAAGAATGTTAGACAGCCAAACATCTATGACTCAAAGAGGCTTTAAAGATGAAAGAAAATCAACTGTTGCTACAAATAATGTAATTTTTGAAGGGCCTGGAGGGCTCCCTTCAGACCTTGGGCAAAGACAAAACATCGCACTTAAAGCCTTAAATAATGCAATTAATGCTGGTTACTCAAGAGAGAATCAAACAATGATTAAAAGATATTTTAATTCACTAAGCCAAATCTCTGAAGAAAAAACAAAACCAAAAAATGAAAATCTTAAGTAAAATATTCATTATTTTAATTATATTTCATTATTCCGCTACAGGAAAAGATTTAAAATTATTTACTGCATCACTAAAAACTGCGAAGATGTTAGAAAGAAAAGGAGATATTGAGGGTGCAATAGCAATTTACGAAGATATTTTATCTAAAAACCCCAATGACTATACATCAACTAACCAATTTAAATCATTATTAAGAAAGCATAGAAAATTTTCTGAAGGTATAATACTACTTGAAAAAATTCTTATAAATAAACCATCAGATATAAAGACGTACGTAGAATTAGGTGAATTTTATTTTCTAGATGACCAACTTCACAAAGCAAAAGATCTATGGAAAAATGGATTTGAATTATTTAAAAATAATCAATCTTATTATCGATTAATAATTACAGTATATGGAAGGTTTGGGTTAGATAATGAAATTGATTATCTACTAATTGAAGGAAGAAAAATATTCGGACAAACATTTTTAACCCATGAGGCTAGTATATATTATCAAAATAGAAATGTTTTTGATAAAGCAATGGATGAATATATTATTCAAATTGTTAATGATTTAGGTAATCTTAATTCAATTCAAAGAAGAATTTTAAACATGAGCGATGAAGATGGATCCGCTCCAATTATTGAAAAAAAACTATTAAATGCATTTAATAATAACACTACTAAAATTTCTGGAATATTAAGCGCTTTCTATTTTAAAAGAAAAGAATATCAGCAATCATTTAATATACGAAAGAAATGGAGCACAAATGATGAAACTAATCATATGTCTTGGTTAAAATTCGCAGAAGATCTGAGAAAGGAGTATCAATTCTCAATTTCAATCGATTCCTATAATTATTTACTAAATCAAGAAATAAATAAAAAACTTACAGCTAAAGCACTTATGGGCTTAGCAAAAGTTTTTGAAGATCAGATTACACCAATTAGTCAAAAAAATCTAATCCCATATTTTTACGATAATAATAAATTTTTTTATGACCCTTTTCAAATAAATGCATCTATATCCCAAAATAATCTAGAAAAAAGTTTGGTTCTATATGATTCATTATTAACAACTCTCCCTCAATCTAAATTGCTTTCAGGTGTATATTTTAGATTAGGAGAAATTCAATTCCAAATTTTACAAGATTTTGATTCTGCTAAATTATTTTATCAATCTGTTTTGGATAATAAACCAGATAAAGATCTAAGAGAAAAAACAATTCTTCGTTTAGCAGATGTTTATATTTCAAAAGGTCAGCCAAAACAGGCTCTAACTATTTTAAATGATAAAGACCTATCTTTTAAATCGCCAGAAATTGAAGATAAAATAATTCTAATATCTTATTTAACTGAACACCCAGACTCAACATTAAACATGATTCAAAATATTTTAAATGAACGAAACCCAACTAACCCATCCTTTAATGACTTAATGCAGTTAAAAAATATATTAACAAAATATTATCTCAATGGCTTTGAAAATAAAGATATGGTATTTAAACATTTTCAAAAAGCAGAAAATCTAATTAAACAAAATAAAGTTGGAGAATCAATACAGGAGTTAAAATATTTAACAGAAGAATTCCCAAAATCTGCCATATTTCACGTAGCTATTTTAAGACAAGCTTTATTACACTATCGATTAAATCAAATTGATGAAGCCATTATTGTTGCAAAAGCTTTAGATGGATCAACTTTATCTGATAAAGCCGCCATATTTATTGGCCAGATTTACGAAACTAAACTTTTCGAAATTGAAAAAGCATTATCATATTATATGAAAATAATTAACGAATATCCTGAATCTATTTTTGCAGAACCAATTAGATACCATATACGCAATCTAAAGGATGGGAATATTTAAAATGAAAAAGCTCATCATAATAATTGGCATAACTCTTGCATCTGCACAAAAGATAATTATCCCTATGGATCAAGCACAAAATGATCATCTAAAGGCATATGGGATAGCATATTTTACTCTTAAAAATAACATTACTATCGAATGGCTCTTAAATTATAGAGGAGGGGCTTTTTTAATCGACGCTCACCAATCTATACAACTAGAGTGCCGTATCCGTGGAGTTACTTTTGAAAAAATTAATTCTGAAAAATTAATCACTATTTATAGTATAATAGATCAAAATAATATGGATATTGTTTTATTAGAAAAAAAACCAAAAATAGCTATCTATACTCCTCCAAATAAACAGCCTTGGGACGATGCCGTAACCCTTGCATTAACATATGCAGAAGTAGATTATGAAACATTATGGGATGAGCAAGTACACCTAGGGGAATTAAATAATTTTGATTGGTTGCATTTACACCATGAAGATTTTACGGGACAATATGGAAAATTCTATAGAAGTCATAGAAATTCACAATGGTATCGTACACAACAAAAACAATACGAAAATCTTGCTGAAAAATTAGGTTTTTCAAGTGTACATGAACAAAAGAAATCAATAGCAAAAAAAATAAAAGGATATGTTGGAGATGGAGGGTTTTTATTCGCAATGTGTTCAGCAACAGACTCATATGATATTGCTTTATCAATGAATAATGTTGATGGAGTGCATTCTGTTTTTGACGGATCTCCAATAGATCCAGAAGTTAACTCAAAACTAAATTTTGATAATACATTTGCTTTTACAAATTTTAAATTACTAACTGACCCAATGGTATATGAATTTTCTGATATAGATTATCCTCCAAGTAATAATCCGATTACAAGAGGTGCAAAAGCAGATTACTTTTCTTTATTTGAATTTTCAGCAAAATATGATCCAGTCCCAACAATGTTAACTCAAAACCATGTACCAATAATTAAAGGATTTATGGGACAAACAACAGGCTTCCATAAAGATAAAATTAAAAATCATATAGTAATTATGGGAGATGATCCTGCATCAAAACAAGTAAAATATCTTCATGGGAACTATGGCAAAGGGACTTTTACTTTTTACGGTGGGCATGATCCAGAAGATTACCAACATTTTGTTGGCGACCCACCAACAGATCTTTCTCTACATAGAAATTCTCCTGGATACCGACTTATCTTAAATAATATATTATTCCCTGCGGCAAGAAAAAAAGAACGTAAAACATAATGTGGATCCAAAAAATTATAAAAATTGAATCTAAACCTCGAGGCTTCCATTTAATTACGAATAATATAAAAATGAATGTCCCTGAAATCAATCAGATTAAAATTGGCAACTTTAATCTTTTTATTCAACATACATCAGCTTCATTAATTATTAATGAAAATACTGATATCTCTGTTAGAGAAGATCTTGAAGCTCATTTCAATGTTTTGGTACCTGAAAATCAAAATTATTATAAACATATTTTTGAAGGCCCAGATGATATCCCAGGCCATATCAAATCTTCAATATTAGGATCATCAATTTCAATCCCAATAACAAATGGAGAACTTAATCTTGGAAACTGGCAGGGAATTTATTTATGTGAACATCGTAATGATGCTCCGGAAAGGACTTTGATTATAAATATCAATGGTGAATAGATCTTGTTTTAAATTATATAACTTTATTTTGATTCATCCCAAATTTTTTCCATTTCTTGAAGGGTTACTTCTTCCATTGTTTGGCCTTTTGCCTCAATCACTTTTTCAATATTTTGAAAACGATTTACAAATTTTTTATTTGTAGCGCGAAGCATATCTTCCGCAGGCACATTGAGTTTACGTGCTAAATTGACAACAGAAAATAAAATATCACCAATTTCTTCTTTTATATTATTTAAATCTCCTTTTTCTTGAGCAACTTTAAGCTCATCAAGCTCTTCGTAAATTTTTTCCCATACATCATCCATATTGTCCCAATCAAAACCAGTATAAGCTGCTTTTTCTTGTAATCTTTGAGCGCGTATTAAAGCGGGTAAAATATTTGGGACACCATCTAAACGAGATTTTCTATTTTTCTCTTTATGTTTAACGGCTTCCCAATTCTGCTTTGCCTCAAATACAGCATCTACTCTTTCTTTACCAAAAACATGTGGGTGGCGTTTAATTAATTTTGTGTTGAGAGTATTTAAGACATCATTCATATTAAATTTACTATTCTCTGATGCAATCTGTGTCTGAAGCACTACATGTAGTAAAACATCCCCTAATTCTTCTTTTAAATTGTCCAATTTTAATTCTTCAATAGATTCAATTACTTCGTATGTTTCTTCTAATAGATAAGGTAATAAAGATTCATGAGTCTGCTCTTTGTCCCAGGGACATCCATCAGGGCCACGTAGCTTTTCAACAATTTTTAATAATTCAATAAATTTCTTAATATCTTTCATTGGTTTAGTAAAACTATAAAAGCCCTTTCCAATTAACTCGTTTTAAATAAAATTCTTCCATTGAAGTCATTTGTGCTTTTTTAGATTCTGATTCATCTTCAAATCCTAAAAGGTGTAATGCTCCATGAATAATGAGTCTTGCGACTTCTTTATTGTAAGGTTCTTTATATTTCTTAGCATTTATTTTAGCGCGAGGTAAGCTTATATAAATTTCACCTTCAACATAATTATTTGAATATTCATTTAACCTAAAAGCAATTACATCGGTGAATTCATCTTTATAAAAATATAATTTTTTTAATTTATTTAACAATTCATCTTGACCAAATACTATTGTTATTTCAGAAGAATTAATATCATGGTTTTTTAAAATATCACATAAAATTTCTTTTACAACATTATCTATTGGTGGTTCAAGAGATTGCTCACATTCTATTAGAATATGAATCATTAATTCTTAGAATCTTTTGGGTCATCAGGGTATTCTATCCTAATATGATATATGCCACGAAGAACTGGTAACATCCCAATATTGCCATCGACTGTACCCTTAATTTTATTTAATTCATCTAATGTCAAAGGGCATTCACTTAATTGGCCATCATCTATCCTTTGTTTAATAATTTTATCAATCATGGCTTCTATTTTAAAAATATCCGGCTCTTTTATAGACCGAACAGCAGCTTCAACAGCTTCACAAATCATTAAAATACCAGTCTCTTTTGAATTTGGTTTAGGCCCAGGATAACGAAATGCACTTTCATCAATAGAATTACCAGTTTCCTCAGAGTTTTTAAGTGCCATACGATAAAAATATTCAACACGTGTTGTGCCATGATGCATCGGTATAAAATCTGAAACAACCTTCGGTAAACCGTAATCACGAGCTAACTTTAAACCCTCATTAACATGAGCACGAATAATTCTTGCACTCATTGTTGGTGTCAACACATCGTGACGGTTATCTCCACTATATTGATTTTCAATAAAATAATCTGACTTAGCCATTTTCCCAATATCATGATAATATGCACCAACACGACATAATAGTGAATGTGCCCCAATAGCATTGGCACAAGCTTCAGCTAAATTCCCTACAACAATACTATGATTAAATGTACCATTAGTTTCTTGCTGTGCTCTTTTTAAAAGTGGATGTTCATAATCTAGTAATTCAATCAAAGTCAAATCAGTGGTCACTTCAAATAGCATTTCATAAATACCAATTAATCCATAAGTAATTATAGGAGCTAAAATACTATTTAAGATTAAAAACTGTATATCATTTAACATCAAGGGCCATGCATGTTCTTTAAAAAGGCCAATCCCAATTATAACAAATATGCTAGCGGCAATTAAATTAAACATGGTAATAAATAACTGACTTCTTTTACGTAACTCACGAATATTATACACTGCGATTGTCGCTGTAAATAATGAAACAATTACAAGATCAATATTTTGTCCCATCATTAAACCTATCAGAATTGCAATAGATGTAGTTGCCATAAAACCAATTCTGGCATCAAATAAAATAGTGAGAGTCATAGCCCCTACAGTTACAGGGATTAGATATTCTGACCACTCAAGATTAAATACAAATATATACGCTAAGGTTAACTGAAAGAAAAAAACTGATGAAATTAATAATACCAATTTCCAATCACGAAAAACATTCTCCCTATAAATGATTAGAAAAGCAAAAAATAATGAAATAATTATTGAGATTAAAATAACTCTCCCAATAAAATTTCGAACAAATTTTTTCCAACCTGAATTTTTTTCTTGTTTAGTAACCGCAACAGATAATGAATTAAGTTTTTGTAAAACATCTTGAGTAATGCGAATATTTCCATCGACTATCATCTCATTTTCTAGAACAACTCCCTGACTACGAGGAACTTTATTTAAACTTTCAATCTGCCTCTTCTCAGTTTTTTCTAAATCGAAAATGAGATTTGGTTTCATAAACTCCACAATTAAATCATAGCCTAAATCTTTAAAGACCTCTTCTTTTGGGAAAGCTAATAATAATTCTTTTCTAGCTTTTGTCCATGCAATCTGAAGATCATTAAAATTCTCTGGAAAAGCTAAGTCTGGTACGTCACCCTGATTTATTGTGACTTCATTACTTGCAATATCTTCTAAAGAAATATCATAAATCCCCTCTGTCCAACGATTTCTACATATTTGTATAATTTTATCTCGATCTTTATTTAAATCTTTATTGTTTGTTGGATTTAATTCAGAATTATAATATAAGGTCCAATTCTTTTTATTTATTGTAAACGGATATAAATTTTGAAATTTATTTAATAAAATAGAAAAATTTGCACTATCCGATACAAACTCTGTCCTGGCTTTTTCATATTGTTTATGGTATCGTCTTTCATACACTAATCGTTTGGACTCATCAAATCTCCAACTAGCATAACGTAATTCTTTTAATATATCAAAAAATTTAAATATTTCATCTATTTGATTAGATACTATATCATCAACTCTATTAAACAGGTATGGAATCGATTTTTTTTGCTCTGCTAAATCAGCTTGTAATCTTTGAGGCTCTTTTAAGATTGAAAATGTAAATGGTGCGATAATTGGCTCACGTGTTATATCATTAAGCTGATAAGAGTATTTTAATGCCTTACCTATCGGGAAAAGAATTGAAATATAAATGATTAAAGAAAAGATAATTAAATATTGTTTCCAATATTTATTCAATTGAAAATAATGGATAAATATTTTCAGAATTTTTTCTAATGTAGGCATTATTAACTTAAATTTTTTAAAATCTCTCTTGAAATTATTAGTCGCTGGATTTCGCTAGTGCCTTCGCCAATCTCTAAAATTTTAGCATCTCTAAAAAATCTTTCAACATGATAATCTTTAACATACCCATATCCCCCATGAATCTGAATAGCTTCCGTCGCTACAGACATCGCAGTTTCACTTGCAAATAATTTTGCCATCGCAGCTTCTTTTGTTACTTCCTTACCCTGATCTTTAAGCCATGCAGCATGATAAACCAACAATTTAGATGCTTCTATTTTTGTAGCCATATCTGCTAACTTAAACCCTATAGGCTGAAATTGGTTTATTTTTTTCCCAAACGCTTTCCGTTCATTCGCATATTGTAATGCAAGTTTATAAGCACCTATTGCTGTCCCGACTGATAATGCACCTATGGCAATCCGGCCAGATGTTAATGTTTGTAAAAATGTTTTAAATCCATCTGTAGTCTGCCCAAGTATTGAAGAAGATGGGACCCTCATATTCTTAAAAAATAATTGCCTAGTATCACTTGCTCTCCATCCCATTTTTTTTTCTTTTGGACCAATTTCTAATCCTGGAGTATCTGTTTTAATTGTAAAAGCAACAATTCC
>CEOJ01002587.1_pt1 | contig 14456 bp, 25 predicted proteins | sample 530281 | NCBI WGS metagenome assembly CEOJ01 (sample SAMEA2619879, study PRJEB7988) | marine metagenome | isolation source: saline water (ENVO:00002010), including | reverse complement strand
GTGTTCATGGTAAATGGGCGCATGGAGGCTTTGTGGCTGCTCAGTCATCTGTATGGAAGCCTATTAGAAAGCGTCTGGACCCATCTAAGAAAACTTATTGCATTGGGCATAGCCTGGGTGGTGCTATGGCTGTATTGACCGCTCACAGGCTCACCAGTGGATATAAGAGGCCAGCCTTCAGAGATGTTAGGTGTATAACCTTTGGCAGACCTAATGTGTGGCTCAAAAGCAAAAAACCTCTAGGTGATATGGTAAATATTAGTGTTGTTGCTGGGAGTGATATTGTTGCTATCGTTCCTAAGCTGTTTTTCAGCTCGGATAGCAATCAGGACATATTGTATTTAGGCGCAGATGGTAATGACTATTTAAACCCAACTAAAGAATTTAGAGATAATGACAGGAAGTTATCTAACTCAATATCAGACCATATGATGGAAACAAGTTATACTCCGAGAGTTAAACAATGCCAAATAGAGGCCATTTTATGCGACATATCATAACCTTAGCGTTTATAATTACTACTGGATGTACTGTCTCTGAAGAGATGATAGCCAACAAGCAGCTATACTGCTCAGGTGTCTACAAAGGCATACGAGCCGTTGGCCGGGTAGCGACAGAGGTGACTACAGGTGTAAGTATTCCTGATGTATGTATGACCATAGATGAAATAACGGAAGATTCTGAAAAAAAGTAATTAACGAGCTAGAGGCGCTAATTAAAGTGTATTTGCTAATACAATGAAACTAGGTGGACTCCTCAAACGACTAGCACCGACTATAGCCTCAGCAGCCGGAGGACCACTCAGCGGAATGGCTGTCAAGATGGCTGCTTCCAAATTGGGATTGCCTGAGACTACAACAGCTAACGAAATTGAAGATTTAATAGAACGCGAACCAGAAAAAGCAGTATTAGTAAAACAGGCAGATCAAGACTTCAAAAATCGCATTAAAGAAATGGAGATTGATTTAGAGTCCTTTAAAACAGAAGTAGAGGACAGGAAAGATGCAAGAGAAAACTTTTCGACAGATTGGACACCAAAAGCATTTTCCATTATATGTTTGCTGCTTTATGGGTCGTATGTGATGGTTGTCACCTTGTTCGAGCACTCGCAACAGTCTGAAACGGTTATTAGCCTGGTCCTGGGCCAGCTATCAGGTATCCTGGGTACGGCTGCGGCTTTCTTCTACGGTGGGTCAAGTAAGAAATAAAATGTATAAAATGGATAAATTAATAGAACAATTAAAAAGACACGAAGGTGTAAAAAAGCACGTTTACCGGGATATAAATGGCCTGGAGCATATAGGTGTAGGTAGGAATATCTCATCTAGTGGTCTAGGGCTGAGTGATGAAGAAATTGATTATCTACTATCTAACGATATTCTGAGGTGTATCAAAGAATTAAGCGCAGAATATGCTTGGTTTGGCAATCTGGATGAGACTCGCCAGGAGGCTGTTATAAATATCTTCTATAATCTGGGAGCCACAAAATATAGACAATTTGTGTTAGCAAATGAAGGCATGAAAGATGGAGATTATGACCGGGCTGCAACTGAGTTTTTAAACAGCAGATGGGCGAAGCAGGTAGGCAATCGTGCTTTAGAATTAACCGATATAATTCGTACAGGTGAGTATGAGTAATCCGTATATTTTTACTGCTACTGTATCTAAAATTGTAGACGGAGACACAATGTATGTTACTGACATCAATTTGGGTTTTGGCCTTGTTCATCGTGGTGATACTGGGCGCGGCATTACTTTGCGTATTTTTGGAATTGATTGTCCCGAAGCAACTAATAGAAAAGGTAGAGATCCAAAAGAAAAAAAATATGGGATTGCAGCAAAAGAATTCGTTAAAGCGTTCTCTCCGGTAGGGACTAAAGTTACTCTCAGAACCTATGAGCGAGACAAGTTTGGTAGATGGCTTGCAGACATCAAGGTAGGTGCAAAATGGCTTTCTAAGGAGCTTTTAAAGAATCATCATGCCGTTGAGTATCATGGCGAGAACAAGAAAGCTGTAGCCAAAGGTCATCTAGCCAACAGAAAGCTAGTCAAACTTAGTGAATAACTTTTTGGTCTCCAATGATGTGTTCAAAGAATTTCTTGCACACAGCGTCATTTCCATAGATAAAATCTTCCATATCCTTGAGCTGTTTAGCAATAGACATAATAAAATTAACGTCTTTTTCTTTAAACTTAGTAGGCGCTTCATTAAGCCATAAGTCGATAGACAGAGGATCTTTAAGCTCGAACGGAGGTAAACTCATAACAATCACCTTATACCTGTAACAAGTATTTATACGGCAACAACCTAGCTTCTTTTTTTATTCTGCGGCTATATACTTTTTCACCAGTTTTGTAATCTTTTCCTTTATCAGTAGTCCAAAACCATTCCTTGGTACACCAGCCCATCAGAGATACTTCTTCTTTAGGAATATCTATACAGCAAAAAACGTAGTAATCACAGTCTTGATGGTCTCGTAAGTAAGTAGTTACAAGCGCATCGTCATCTTCTTTTTTTCTGTAATGAGGCGCTCTGCTGCTTTTTACATCAATACGCTTGTTATTAACAAGAATATCAAAATCTATACGGTCTACATAACTAAAATCTAATCCTAAATCTGCAAAGTAGCTGCAAACCGCTAATTCGCCTAGCTTTCCAGTAATTGAGCTATTCTTATTAACACTAAGACTATTAATACTTTCTGGTTGATCGTAAGCAATATCCAACCATATTGGCTCAACTGGTATGACGATCATTAACAGGCCAAGGTACACTAATGCCAAGATTTTCAGATAGATACCTGTTTAAGATGTCATATATTTTAACGTAGTCTATCTTTTTTACTTTAGTTGTAGATTCTTCATTAGTTTGAGATTCCTGCACAGGTCTCCAGAGATAGTCTTTAACAGAGCTTTGGGTCCAAGGAATATCAGCATGGTGACTTAGAACCTTTTTCATGTCCTGACCGCTTTCAGTCAAGGCTTTGGCAACGTGGTCACACCATAGGTGTAGTGCTGAGTTTTGCCTCAAGCTGCGTTGTTTGCCAGTTTTTACCGTCACAATCAGGTAGTGGTCTTTTTCGTAGGTTTCCTCAATATATTGAATTAACTGCTCTTTTTTGTGCTGACTGTTTGCTATCCAGAAATCACCCATTAATTCTTTTCTCCTCTATCTTAATTTGTTTTTGGAAGTCCTCTATCATTTCATCGTAATCAGCTTTATAGAGCTTATGTATATCGTTTTTAGTTGTAAGCATATGTTCTACAAAGTCTTTTCCGTACATATCAATCATCCACATAGTATAGTTTTGTGTGGCTGTCCCAAATTTCATACCATAGGCATTTTCAGACTTAGTTTGAGGATGCACATTACGCTCATCAAGCGCCCAACGACTACTAGCTCCTTTAGCAATAAAATGTCCTCCATCCATCTCTGTCCAATGTTTACGGACTCCTGACGTTACGCAGGTACAATAACCATCCTTATCTGCTGCTTTTAAACGGACAAGTTTTTGCAACAAACGCAACGCTTTAGCTCTAGGAGTCTCTTTAGGCATCGAATTTTTCCTTCATCAAGTAGTATCCAGGTGGATGGCCTGTACTATGCTGCTTAACTTTGAACTTGAGTCTAGAGTTTTTGATGTAACTTCTGACCGCAAAGTATGCAGAGCGCATCTTTTCGTAATCGTCAAACTCAATAGCTTGCCCATCCTCTAACTCGTCCCAAAGACGAACAGCCTTGTTCTTAGGTTTTTTTACTGTCTCTTTAATGCTTACAATTTTCATCAGAATGGTATGTCCTCTTTCAATTCATTGGCTAAAGGTTCAGATGTTTCATGTGGAACATTTTCTGGTTCTTCTCTTGTGAATTTCAGAGCTAGGTATGGAGCGCCTCCTTCTTTTGGGAAATTTTTCCAGCCTTTTATATCAATGTTACCGTGTTTGTTCAGCTTTAACTGTCCTGCTTCCAACGCTTGCGCCAATAATTTGACGGTATCTGGCTCTATCTGAGCATAATATTCACCGTCTTTGTATTGTGATTGATTTAAACTGCATAAATTTATTAAAGCCATTACAGCAACTCCTGTTCATATTTAATTTGTTGATCGGTATCTTTTAAGATTTCTAACGCTTTTTCTATCCACTTATCATCTCTTCCTACCTTAATGAAGAAAGGACTGTGTTCTGGTCGATATGACATGAAATAGTAGTATTCAAGCTCTAAGACTGCCATTGTTCCTTGAACCTGCTGAAAGTAAGCCGTAGGCAGCTTCTTAGCTCGTTTGTATCCAATGTGGGTAGAACGCTTAGGAGCTTTTATTTCTATTCCTGTATCGCTCCAGAGTCCGTCTGGTGAGCATCCTATGTCATAGTCATCAAGGCAGTAAAAACCAACCTGCTTAATTTCAACGTCTAAAATAACTTCAGCCATTATTCTTGCTTCAGCTTCCAGCCGTGAACCTTCCTCCATATCTTTGCTGACATAGCCTCGTATTGGTTCTTTGTAATCGTTTTCAGCAATTAAAGTATTTATGTAGGTTTCGGTTGTAAGTCCTTTAGCTCTTTCACCTTTTGTTGTTACTAGCTTGTGAAAGTTAGATGCGGTTATTACACCGCACCTGGACTGTAACCATTCGTCAGATCCTTGTTCGTGATAAAAAACACGCATCAGAATTCCTCTTTTCTTGACTTAATGGTTACGTCAATTTTTTCATTAAGGTCTTTTAGCTGTTCGGCTGTCATGTGCTCAGGATCTTCAATACCGCAAACCTGAAAGATACGAGAGTGAATTTTTTCTTTTTCCATAAGATCTAAGGCTTTTTTAATGTTGGCCTTAGTTGCTCTCTTAGGCGCTTTTTTATCTTCTTCTTCAACTAGGTTGCCATCATCGTCAGATTCCGCATCACCAATAGCAAAAAGAGAAGTGAGGATGTACCGTTTAGCGTAGGTGTAGCAGCCGCCAACAACCTGAGCTGTTCGACCATTACCTTTGTCAACCATACATAGTTGAGTATGAGTCTCGCCAGAATCTAGATGAACCAACCAAATAGATACGCCAGCCTGATCTTCAGTATTGATGTCCTCAAAATGGTAATGTATCTTGGTTTGTTCACCATCGTGAAATGCTTTCCTAACAGCATCGTTTAGCGTTTCCAAAGACCAATACATATGATCGTTGGCAAAACTGTTTTTTTTGTCTTTTACAGGAGTAATAAACCTGTTTTTGGCTTCTGCAAAAGCCTTCCAAAATTCCAGGTTCAAAATTTTTGTAGGTTCCATAGTTTTTCCCATCAGTTAATAAAACTACAGAGTATCACAGTGTAGGCAAGGTGTCAAGCGAGTGGAGGTTGTGTGGTCGCTCCTGAGCAGAGGCTAGCTGATGGGTACTAGATATAGTATGAAATACAATATAGAGACCACACATATAGATATTTTACATTTATTTTTTTTAGTAGTACACTGAATTTTAGGTGTGGTAAATCCTGACCTTCAAAAACTCATGGATCATGGCGCATGGGCAGCCTGAAACGCCCAGATAGCATACACCTACGGGAATGATGGGACCGATTGAGACCTAGAGCAAAGGCTCAATAAAACCGAGTAACGGACATCAGGAGGCTTGACTCAGCTACCAAGGCAGGTGAAGAGTTTCGGCAAATCAGGTGTGTGGACCAGCTCTCAAAAGCAAAAACACAGGATGTCCATAACCATCTAAATGACTGCTATGGAAAATAAAGTGCGAAAATAGTTGACAAGCGGTGGTATGGTGGTATGATGGTCACATCAAATAACGGAGAGCCAAGTAGTGAAATACGAAATCATTGCTACAGGAAAGTACGATAAACATTTAAAGTTTAGACCTTCTCAGTATGAGCAAGTAATAACAGTTATGCTTAAATTGTTGGAATTAAAAAAAGACGATGATGAAGATGTTACGTTTTTTTTGAAAGGAAAAAAATCAACAGCCTCAGCACTTTTGAAGGCAGCTCAGGCTGATAAAAATGTTTATTGGGAGAAAAAGAATAAGACGCATAAGCAAATATGGGTGAACACAGGTGTTACTGGTTTCGTCAAAAAACCAGTATGGGTTCGGAAATAAACTATACAGGAAATAAAAAATGATAATGATTTACAGCAAAAATTTTCAACAGCATAAGGATGTGCTGATGTCTCAGAAGTGCGGTGACACTTTCAGCATAAACATTAATCTGAAAAACGGACAAAGATTTTATAATGTTTTGTTTGGTAGAAAGTGGGTCACATTCACAGCAATGTATGGGCATGAAAAGATTAAGATGCACGTTAAAAATGCCAGACAGTTACTGAAATCATACTATTGGAATGAGGCGCGAAACAAAGTTTGGTTTGAGAAGTGCGTTGGTCGTAGGAAGTCTTTACCTAAGAATTGGGAGGCTGAATACTAATGCAGATTGATACCGACATTCCTATACCTACAGGTAGGTCTAGGAGAGCATCTAAATATGCTTGGGCAGAAGCTATGGAGGTTGGGCATAGCGTCAAGTTTCAAGAAATTAATGAAGCCAATAAGGTATATATGGCTTTGCGTAAAAGGTGGGAAGGAAAACGTGAGTGGATGCTGAGAACTATAGAGGATGGTTCAATACGAATTTGGAGGAAATCATAGAAGGCCACAGGAGTCATGTCCTGTTCTCTACGTCCTGGCCTGAGCGTAGGTCTAAAAATCAGGCTGGTTTATAAGATTGGACCGTAATTTGGTTGTTTGAGCGGTCCTCGTCCCAGTGAGCGGTGGGCGAATTCAGAAAAACACTCACAGTTGGCAATGGAGTCAAACGGTTTTTTGGGCGAGTAAATGGCCTTTTTGACTTCCAGCTCTATGTGCCAGCCGAGTAAGCCACGCTAAGGTTAGTCGTGCTTAAATTGGAAGCGTGTTCCGGTTTAGGTACGCACCCAAATTAAGTGAGAAAAAAGTTGACATAAAGTGAGAAAGTGCTATTATAGCCATACTTACTTAATAACTGGAGAGCAAAAAATGGCTTTAAGAAAGATTGTTAACTCAGACGCAACTCATAAGGTTTATGAACCAAAGTGGAATTGTTCCTATATTCCTAGTGACCAGCTTTATATAGACGGCTGGTACTACACTTTTGGCGATGTTTTTAGCTCGGCTTTGAAAAACGGAGAATTTCCTTTAGACGCATTAGCCAGAGCCGAAAAATTTGAAAATCCAATTTACTGGTTGTCAAGAAACCCAGCAATGATAAGCGCAACTAGAAACGAAGAAGTTGAAGTGGCTTATAAAGCTAAGATAGGAGACACGATTCAGTACATTGGAAAGACCTTCACTATCGAGAAAGCCGATAATTTTAATCTAAAATTAGTAGAAGTTTAATTCTAACGCACAAGGATGTGCATAACCGGAGAAAAAAAATGAACGCTCAAAGAGAAATAACCAAATTAAAAAGAGAAAACGAAAGGTTGCAAAAACAAATAAAACTTTTAGCGATTGGCTTAGATGTTGTTCTTTGTGCTAATGCAGGTATTGGCGAAGGAGATCACGAAGCGTGGGAATGCGAGATGAGAGAGCATGAAGGCAATCCAACTACTACTGCATCAGACGTTTGGAACCAATTAAAAAACCTTTAACCGGAGAGCAAAAGATGACAATACTATTTCTAGAACAAGAGAAAGAGTGGGAGCAGAAGCAAAAGCGTTTTTTCGCGCACTGTGAGGCGTATATTTTTGAGAACAATGAGATAGCTTGGGATTATGTTCCAGAGTGGGTAATCGAAGAAGGCATAGATCTTTACTTTGGTCCGAAGGCAGATATTGGTTTTTATGAAGATGCTGTTAGCAAGCTAGACCCAGGTGATTATGCACAACTCATTGTTAATGTTGCAAAAAACGAAACAAATGATCTAGAGGCTGCGTCAGAGCTTAAAAACAACATAAGAAGTTTGCTAATCAACTGGATACATAGATATGTCGATGAAAAGTTAGAGACAGCAGGTGCTGGCTATGATCCTGCTGAACAGTCTAGGGAGCCGTACTAATGAGAAACTATCTGGCTTTGGTAGTAATCATCATTCTTTACGGCATAGTCTCGGAGATGGACTATCAGGATGAAGTAAGTAGTCAAATAGTGTATCGTTGCGGAGATACCTGCAATGATTGAGTTAAGACCGCATCAAGTGGAGGCTGTTAATGCTCTCCGGCACAGCCTTCGCTGCGGTCACCTTAGACCAATACTGGCCGCACCTTGCTCAATGGGCAAGACGATGATTGCAGCTCACATCATGTTAAGCGCGGCTCAGAAAGGCAAAAGGTCAATGTTTTTCTGCGATAGGCTAAAATTGTTGCATCAAACTACGGAGACATTTAAAAAGCTCTCCTGTGACTTTTCAGTCTTACAGGCAGATGATCCACGTTATGATCCTTCCAAGCTAATACAAATAGCGTCTATACAGACAGCTACCAAGCGCAATATAGATTTTGACTTGGCGATAGTTGACGAGTGCCATACGCAGTACAAAGGTCTCATAGACATTATGCAGCGTTGGACCAACATCCCATTTATAGGTTTATCAGCTACTCCATACTCCGTTGGCCTGGGAGCCAAAGGTAAGTACGATGATTTAGTCTGTACCATTACTCCAAGGCAATTAATACAGCAAGGATGGTTAGCGCCAACAGACTATTACGTTGGTAGGTCTGTCAGCACTGACGGAGTTAAGACCAGAGCTTTGTCAACTGGAGGCTCGGATTATGACCCAGAGGAGCTAGGCAACAAGATGCTGAAGGATGATACCTTAGCAGGTGACATTGTTGAGAATTACCGGAAGCATAGCAACAACCTTACCAGGAGAGCTATCGCGTTTTCACCAAACATCGCGTACAGCAAAAGCCTAGTGGAACGCTTTAATAAGGCAGGTATTCCAAGCCATCATATAGATGGTTATACCCCGGATGAAGAAAGACAGGTCTTGTATGAGGATTTCAAGAAAGGACGCTTTATGGTCCTAAGTTGTAGTCGCTTGTTAGGAGTAGGTTTCGATGATCCTGGCGTTGAGGTGTTGATTGACTGTTTTAAAACTCGAAGCCAGAGTGCCTTTATCCAGAGAGCCGGGCGCATCTGGAGAATATCGGAAGGCAAGGAAAGAGCTTGTTATTTGGATCATGCTGGGAATTTGATGGAGCATGGATTCCCGGAGGACATAGTCCCAGAGAGCCTAGACGATGGAGAAAAAAAGTTTGCCGAAAGGAACCAGGTGAAGAAAGAGGACGTTGAGCTTGAGGTCCACGAATGTCCTCAGTGTAGCGCAGCGTTTACTGGACGCAGGTGTGAGTGCGGATATGAGCTGCCACGCAGCGCTCAGATACTGAAAGATGATGGTACAGAGCTGAAGAAAGTAAACCGATTGGCTACCAAGCAAGAGAAGCAAGCGTTTCTAAGCGGTCTGATTAAGCATGGGCTGGATAAAGGCTATAAGGATGGTTGGAGTGCATACGCTTACAAACAAAAGTACGGTGTGTGGCCCAGAGGACTAGACAAAGTAGCCAGCTCAGAAATACCAGTAGAGGTTAGAGGCTACATCCAGCACTTAAATATCAAGAACGCAAAGCGGAGAGAGGCTCAGAGATGAAGATCAGAATTACTTTTGATTTAGACGAGTATACGAGAAGAGGCATTGCAAATAACTACAACGATTTTAAAGAAGGCGATAATCCTCCTGCTGACTATAAGACTTGTAAATCATGGATTGAATCTATTATCGATGGAGAGAAAGAGTCTTTGGATTTTTACCGAGAGCTAGAGCCTTGGGAGATAGAGGAGCAGGAGGCTCGAAGATAATGTGGTATAACAAAGTGCTGGAAAGACTTGATGGTGTTGTGAGCTGCGGAGAGGAACGGTGGAAGGCAAAATGTAACGTCCATGAGGATAGCTCTCCTAGTCTGAACATTACAGTTAAAGACAGAAAGTTGCTAATGCACTGCTTCAGTTGCGGTGCAAAAGGTGATAGTGTGGTAGAATCTATGGGTCTGAAAGTTTCTGATTTGTTTCAGGACCAGAAAGAATACAAGCCTGATCCTAATTTTATGTTAAAGAAAACACAGGAAGAGGATGATATGTTCATTCCTATCTATCAGGCAGCTAAGGCTAAAGGAGAGATTCCTTGCCATAGTGATTACAAACTATACCAAGTAGCTATGTCACGAAGGAGACAGAGACAAGCCAAAGGTATCTATCAGAACATTGTTGAAGTAAAAGGTTTCAATGAGTTTTAGCTAAATGCCTAGACCAGAAAGAAAGTTTACAGACGAAGAAATTGACGAGCTTGAAAAATTAGCTCCCGCATTAACTCATGAGCAGATTGCAAGGTATTTTGGTATATCTGACAATACCTTACGCGAAATTCTAAAGAGAGACAAAAGAGTTTCTGAGGTCTATAACCGTAGTCTGACGAAAGCTGGCATACTCATGATAGATAAGCTCTACGATAAGGCTATGGAAGGTGACTACCAGAGCATGAAACTATGGCTATCTCAACGTATGGGATGGACCGAGAAGTCCAGACAAGAGATCTCTGGGCCTGATGGAAATCCAATAGATGTAGATACTCAGATCACCATAGAAGTTGTGGAGGCATGAGATGCCACTCAAAGAAGGTAGCGGAAAGAAAAGCATAGAGGATAATATCCGAAAGCTGCTATCTGAAGGCTACAAGCAAAACCAAGCCGTAGCTATTGCAATGAGCAAAGCTATCAAGAAGCCTCCCAGTGGACAAGCTGCGGAGCACAAACAATCCGATAAATGAACGAACTCAAGATCCAACTTCCTAAGCCTTTGCAACGCTTCCTCAAGCCAAAGCGTTATAAGGTAGCTCTGGGAGGTAGAGGCTCAGGCAAGTCTATGTCGATTGCTGACCTATGCCTAGTAGATGCTATGCGGCAAGGAATCAAGACTTTGTGTTGTAGAGAGTTTCAAGCCTCCATAGATGACAGTGTTCATGCGCTCCTCAAGTCAGAGATAGAAAGGTTGGGTCTGTTTGGTTTTGAGGTTCAAAACACAGAGATTCTGTTCAACGGAGAAACAGCCTTCCGTTTTAAAGGTTTAGCCAGGAATCCAGAGTCCATCAAAAGTGCTCACGGCTTCATGCGCGTGTTTTTGGAAGAAGCTCAGACTGTATCGGCTGAGAGCTTAAAAGCTCTTACACCAACGCTCAGAGCGGCTGGATCAGAGGTTTGGATGGCTGGCAATCCTAGATCAGTGCTAGATCCATTCTCCCAGAGATTTATTAAGCCATATGAGAAACAACTGCGGAGAGATGGATACTACGAGGATGATCTACACACGATTGTTTGGATGAACTACAACGACAATCCTTGGTTTCCTCCTGTTTTAGAGCAAGAACGTGAGCACGATCAAAGAACGATGAATCCTGCTCTGTACCGTCATGTCTGGGAAGGCTCCTACTACGATGAGGTCGAGGACTCGATTATAGAAGTAGAGCACTACAATGCGGCTATAGATGCTCATTTAAAGCTAGGCTGGAAGGCAGAAGGCTCAATAGTAGCCAGCCATGATCCGTCAGACACTGGTGGAGACTCAAAAGGTTACGCTTGTAGGCATGGCAACGTAGTGATAGATGTTTGCGAGATGATAACTGGAGAGGCTGCTGAAGGTATGGATTGGGCCTTGAATAAGGCTTTAGATAATGATGCTGATTGGTTTGTCTGGGACTGTGACGGCTTAGGTGTAAGTCTCAAAAGACAAGTGGACCAGGCTTTAGAAAACAAGAATGGTATAGACTATTTCATGTTTAAAGGATCAGAAGGTGTAGAAGATCCAGAATTGCCGTATACTGAAGGCGGCTCTAATCGCAATAAATCAAACAAGGATACGTTTTTCAATAAGCGTAGCCAGTATTGGTGGAGATTAAGAGACAGGTTTTACAATACTTACCTGGCGGTAGAGAAAGGTGAGTATATCAATCCAGAGGATATGATTAGTTTGTCCTCTAAGATAGAAGTCTTAGATCAGTTGCGCTCTGAGGTGTGTAGGATTCCAATTAAGCGGAATAACACTGGCAGGTTGCAAGTAATGAGCAAAATAGATATGGCAAAGAAGCCGTATCAGATACCGTCACCTAACATGGGTGATGCTCTAATGATGGCTATGTATAAGCCGAATACCTTTAAACAGCAGCAAGTCAAAATAGAATTTGCAGGTTGGAATAAATATGGTTGATTACGATAACGGTAAAGAAGAAAGCGATGACAGAGGCAGCGCAGAGGATGATCTAGCATATAAGGCTGGATATTCTGAGCATAGTGATGTGCTGAAGCTGTTGGACCAGTGCCAAGAGTCAGACCAGGACAACAGAGAAGCTGTCAGAGAGGCTCATATCTTTCTAGATAAGAGAGATGGTCAGTGGGAGCCGGAATGGTCAAACAATGTAAGCAACGGTAATAAGCCACGTTATACATTTGATATGGTCAATCCTATCGTAGATCAGGTGTCCTCTGAGATAGAGCAGAGCGACTACAGTATTAAGGTGTCTCCGGCTGGAGGAGATGCCACAAAAGAGATAGCTATGACTATGGATGGTCTGATAAGAAACATAGAGCAGATGTCTAATGCGTCTACGGTTTACTCTCAGGCAGCTCGTAGTATGGTTATTGGCGGCATGGATGGCTGGAGAGTTGTACAGAAATACGTTGATGACAACTCATTTGACCAAGATTTAGCTATAGAAAAGATAGGAAACTTTGTAGATCGAGTATGGTTTGATCCATCAGCAGAGCTTCAGGACAAGTCAGATAGCCGTTACGCTTTCTGTTTGCATCCTATGGCAATAGATGAATATGAGTCTAGATGGCCTGAAGGAAGCGGAGAGAGCGTCCCAGACGATAGAATTTCTGAAGTCTACTATGATAAGGCTGAAGTTATTACGGTTGGAGAGTTTCTTTACCTAGAGTCCAAGGACCGAGAGCTGGCTTTGATGTCTAATGGTCAGGTGCATGAAGTTGATGAGACTTATGAAAAGGTAAAGGATGATCTGCTAGCTATTGGTGTGACAGAGATAAAACGCAGAACTCGTAAGAAGCATTACGTTTGTAGCAGGTATTTTGATGGAAAAGACTTTTTAGAGGCAAAGAAAGAGACCGTTTTTTGTCGCATACCGATTGTTCCTACCTATGCCAATTTTAAGATATTTGAAAACAAGACTATCTACTGGGGAGTTGTAGAAAAGCTGCTTGATCCGCAAAGAGTGCTGAATTACTCAGTATCAAGAGAAATAGAGGAAGGAGCACTAGCGCCTAGAGCTAAGTATTGGATGACAATGGCTCAGGCTAGTGGGCATGAGAAACAACTCAAGACGCTAAACACTAACGCTGATCCAGTGCAATTTTACAACGTAGATCCAGAGAATCCTGGTCCTCCACAGCAACAAGGAGGAGCGCAGATCAATCCCGGTCTTAGAACAATCTCTGAGGCAATGCGTGGCATGATAGGACAGAGCGCAGGTATGTTTGCGGCTAACATGGGAGACAATCCTGGTCTACAGTCTGGTGTGGCTATAAACGCTTTACAGGACCGAGGCAGCAATGGAGCGTTCAAGTATTCTAAAGGCATGGAGATAGCAATAGCTGCTACTGGAAAGCTGTTAAAGGATGCGTTGCCTGTCATATACGACACAAAAAGACAGGTTAGAGTGCTCAGAGAGGATGAGTCTTTCGACCTGGTGGACCTGAATCAAAAGATTGTAGATGTAGAAACCGGAGAGGTTGAGGTGCTGAACGATCTCTCTGTAGGTGTTTATGATGTCACTTGTACTGCTGGTCCTAACTTCAAGAACAGGCAGCAAGAGACTGTAGAGGCCATTACATCATTGGCTCAGGTAGATCCTAGCTTGATGCAGATAGCTGGAGACCTGTTACTTCAGAATATATCCACTCCTGCGGCTTCACAGATTGGAGAGCGAAAACGAGCACAAATGATTGCACAAGGATTGATTCCTCAGTCACAGATGACAGATGAAGAGCTGCAACAGTTGCAAGCTCAGATGCAGCAAGGTCAACAGGCTCCAGATCCAAATATGGTACTAGCTCAGGCAGAGCAGATGAAAGCTCAGGCTGACTTGATGAAAGTGCAGATTGATGCTCAGAAGGTCCAGAACGAGACTATGAGGATACAGTTAGAGGCGCAAAACGATCAGAATGAGGTTGTAGCGCAGCAAGCTAAAACTCAGGTAGATGTCTTTAACGCTCAGACTAATCGCATCAAGGCTCAAGTAGAAGTCGAAAAGGCTGGCGCTACGATAGATCACACAAACATCAAGGCTCTTGGAGACCAGCTTGATAACGAGCAGCAGATGGACATAATGGAAAGAGAAAGAGCTGACGAAGAACAAAGGAAAGCTAGGATGGCATTAACTTCTACGGTGGACTTGATGAGGATTGCAAACGGTGGA
>CEOJ01048713.1_pt1 | contig 14879 bp, 14 predicted proteins | sample 530281 | NCBI WGS metagenome assembly CEOJ01 (sample SAMEA2619879, study PRJEB7988) | marine metagenome | isolation source: saline water (ENVO:00002010), including | reverse complement strand
TTCGTACTTTTCAAATTCGTGAGGTTTCATCCGTCTGATTTCCTCAGAAGTCCACTCTTTCTTGCCTTTACTAGGTTCCGCTTTCTTTTTAGTTGGAACGTATTCAGCAGCAGAAGTGTCCTTCCGTTTTGATGTACGATTAATACCTTTATCGGCTTTATACAAGTCTAGTACCCTAGAAGCCCATTTTGCATCTGTGTTATTCTTAAGAACTCCATCTGCAATGGATGGTGGTTGTTCTTCTAACCAGTTAATAAAATCTTCATCTGATTTAATAGTCATAAAGTCTGGATGTAATCTTAAAAGTTCTTGTTCAGCTTTCTGTTTAGTTAGCTGTACTCTTTCTTTCTTAAGTTCTTCAACTTCTGACTGCAGAGATTTAGTTTTATTATCTGCTTGAGAATATGCCACCGTTTCTATAACGTTATAAACATCTGGATATTCCTGTTTAAACTTTTCTAGTTCTTCAGGAGTTTTAGGTGGCTTGTAATTAATACCACCATCTGATGCTTGTTTTGCTAAGCTTAAAAGTTCTTGTTCTTTTCCTTTAAACTCTTCTATTTTAGCGTCATAGTGCCTTTTTAAATCATCATACCTTTTTTTATAGTCATGTTCAGGTTCTGTTGATTCGGTCTTCTCTACAAAACTAGTTTCTGTTTTTGCCTGCGGAGTAGCCTCTTGCTGAGTATCCTCTTCTGTGGTGTCCGCTTCTGGTTCATCATCTAGTTCTTGCCTGTAAGCTCCTTGATATGGAACTGGTTCTAGGTCTTCTTTTTCCTTTTGGTTTTCTTCGTTCATCTGTACCTCAATGGGGGCTGTTGCTGCAGGTAGCCCATATTAGTTATTAAAGAGACAGGGTTGCTTTCGCAAGTAGCTGTCGATTAGGTGTTGGGTCTTTCACCAACTGACATAAGACCCCTGTTGTTCATATTTTCTAGAACATTGGAGCCTATATATTCTGTTAATTTCTTAGGTATAATGTATTCACCGTTGTGTACATTAACTGGTACTTTACCACCAGATTTAAGATTTGTGCCTGCTTCGTTAGCTGCTCTTTGAACCATTCTGTTTATAGTGTCTTCACCATAAAGGGCTACTGCAGGCTGAGAGAGTACAAAATCTCCCTCTTTTAAAGTCATTGGAACGTCATCTGCTCTTGCAGACGGTGGAGCTTTGCCTTTTTTATTGACAAGTCCGTAATTCTTTGCTTGGTTACTATTATACAACACTTTTTGATTTTTGTCAAGTATTTTTCCGCCATCTTGCATAAAAGACAGGCTACTCATGTCAAAACCAGTGTTTTTTAAACCTGCCTGTACTTCTTCTGCAGATTTTACTACTCCTGTATAATGTGTTAAATCTGTAATTTTGTTTTCAGCAATATACGCTAAATCAGCATACAAAGCTTCATATAAAGCCTCTAAACCTTCTTTTGTAGCTTGGAAATGCCTACGATAAACTTTACCTCCGTCTTGTGTAGACTGATCTTTACCATCATAATAGTCTAATCTATTTAAAAACATTTCTCTAGCAGATAAACCTTCTTGATCTCTATTACCTATAGTATAATATACTCCTGCACCCTTTTTACCTTGAGAATAATGTATTTGTAAGTCACCTTTAAAATCAAAACCTGTTGTTTTTTCTAATTCTTGTATGTAAGGCATCATAGGGTTTAGTAATTTTTGAGAAAACTCTACATTAGATGGGTTTGCTTTGCTAGGATCATAGTCTCCCTGTGAGTAGGTGTTCATTTTAAACTCATCAAAGTCAAATGAAGCGTAGCCTGATTTATATGAAGGTTTTTTAGCTGTTAAGAATTGTAAAGCCATTGCTGCAATACCTAATACAGGATTTACAGAGAATAAGTAGGATGTTGCTCCTGATATAGCTGCTTGTTCTACATCTCCAGTTCTTAAAAAAGATACTACTGCAGCTATTGTAGCTCCTCCTAGTGCTTCACCGCCTCCTATAAATTCACCAACAGCTTCAGCACCATATTCTGTAACTAAGTGTTGTACACCTGCAGTAAGAGCAGCTTCTTCATCACCGCCTAAAGCTAGTACGCCTGCTATAGAAGTTGCAGCACCACCAAAACCTCTCCATTTTTTAGCAATAGCATCACCTGCTGCAGTTCCTACTCCTCCTGCTGCCTCTGCAGCCTTTAAAGCATAAGACTCTATAACTTCAGTCTTAATAAACTGTGTACCACCTGCAATAGCAGCTTTTCCTGCATCACCAGTAACTGCACCTACTAGGATTGCTGCAGTAAATTCATCATATAAGTCTTTTAGTTTTACACTGTATGTGCCATCTTGCAGGGTAAATAAATGGGTGTCTCCTAATTTTGCTATAGTATTTCGTATACTTCCTTCAGGAGAAAGTTGTGTTACATCTACTTCTGCTTCTTGTTCTTTTAACCACTCATTAAATTCATCATCACTAGCCCAAGGTTGACCTGTATCAGGGTCTCTCATAACTGCCCCTTTTAAGTCTTTAAAAGCTTTAGTGTCATATTTACCAACTATATCACTAATATTAAAAACATCACCTTCAATAACAGCTAATCCATCTTTTAAATTAAATCGTCTACCCCCACCATACCAAGTTTCAAATGCAGTTTTTACTACAGAATCACTTATATCAAATATACTGTCTGAAGCTCTAGGATTATTAGGGTCAAATGTACTAACACTAAATAAAGGTTTTACTTCTGTAACTCCTTTAGCACTTTCACCTGCAGCTACATCACTTGCCGTTCCTAAAACTGTTAGTGCAGCTATTTCACTTTCACTTAAGCCTGTATCTGTAGGAAAATCTATTGTGCTAGTTAAACCACTAGTATCTGTATAATCTAATGTAGTGCCTTTACCAGAACCACCCATAAACGGAGTAGATATTCTAGGGCTTACATAACCTTCTGGTGGTCTGAAAGAAGAAATTCGTTCTTCTTTTCGAGGAAAATTAGTAGCTGTTCTAGTTCTGTTTTCAAAATCTGCACCACTTTCACCAGGAGCAGGATTTACAGAATAAAAACCCTGTGTTGTGTCTACTGTATCTGCACTAGGAATATTATCTACAAAACCTGTAGGTTGTACTGTTTCATTAGGTAAGACTTTAGATGTAAGGCTTGGTTGAGTAGGTTTAACAAAAAAATCTCCGTCATCAGGGGGAGGAAAAAACCTTATTTCTGTTTCTCCTATACCAAAAGGATTGTCTACTTCTCCGCCTTCTTGATATCTCCATCTTCCTTGTACACCTACATTAAAATCTCCATCTTTACTATACCTTCCAGATAAAAGAACATTAGGATTTAAATTATATGTAGCTGTTATTTCTTCATCAGTAAGCGTAGCAGATAAATCTTTATAGTTTGCTCTTAAAAAATCTTCTGTAGCTTCTATATTTAATGGACCTCTATTAACATTTAATTTAGGTCCTTGTATATTGTCAGCACTTAAACGAACATTAGCATCACCAAATCTAAAAGGATTTCCTTGATAAGAATAATTTTCTTGAGTATCTGCTATAAACGTACCATAAGGAGTATATATACCGCCTTCTCCTCTTACATTTCTTTTATCATCCATTCCTATATTTACAAAACCTTGGGGTGATCTAAATCCTAAATTAACATTACCTCTAACCCTAGCATTTGGACCTTCTTTATTTATATTAGGGTTTACAAAACCAAATCTATCTACAGAGCTATCTGCACCTAACATGTCTGGTTGTATATACATATTGGTGTCTAAATTCATAAAAGATTTAGTTTCAGGTACATTAGATTGGTACTCATATAAAGCTCCACTATTGTAGTCTTTAGTATGGTCATAACCAAACGGTAAAGTATTTTGAGTAACCCTTTCTATACCTACATCTTTTACATATTTAGATTTTGTATATCTATCTTGTCCTCTAAGTAGTTCTTTAGTAAATTCAAGGTAATCTCCATTGTCTAAAGCTTCCATAGCACTAGGAAATTTTAAATACCATTCAGTTCCCATGTTGTAGGCTATATCAGTAAAAGCAGCTATTTTTTCAAACCCTGTAATATTTTTTGCTTTGGCTAATTTTTTTGCAGCCGTATGAGCTTTATTGTATTCTTTTAAAAAACGTTTTTCTGCAACATCTTTGCTCATTACATATGCAGGTTTATTAGGGTCTTGTGTCCCATCTTCTAAAAGATTATAAGAAGCATAGTCTTTTTTATCAATCTTAAAACCATAACCAATATGAGGAATATCTACAGTATCATCTGTGCCCTCTATTGTAGTAGGAACCATATGTACGTCAGATCGAAAGCCACCCTCTAACCTTTTAATGTTATCCTGTAGTTCTTTTTCGTTTGTAATTTTAAGTTTAGCCATTATCCCTCTTAGATTCTGCTCTAACCCACTCCCTCAACTGGAGGAGGGTTGCCAGTAAAGCCGCCTTCCCCTGGAGTTGGCGTAGTTCCTGTTCCGACTGTGCCACCACCAACGCCTGATGGGTCATTTGGGTTTGCACCTGCAGGAACTCCTCCAGTGCCTCCCATTGGTCCTTGTTGTTCACCAGGGGCAGGAGCCTCTTCGCCAGTTGTTTGTCCATTGTTCAATCCTTTCAGCATTTCAGCAAATATTTGTGCTTCGTTCATGTCATTAACTAATTCGTCAGGGTCCATGTCCTGAGCTATAGCTAACTCTTTAATCAACGTAGGTAATTTAACGAAAGGAGCAAGCATAGGATTAGTTACTGTTTGTAGTAACATTGTTAACCTTTGCGATCTTACTTCTTTCTGCATTACAGACGATGTACCTTTAGGCTTGATCTCCAAATCACCCATTATGTCTTCTTCATCCTCTGAGAACTGCATATTCCACATGAACATACTTTCTCCTAGAGGTCTTAGAAGGTGGTCATCTATGTTTTTGATTACGGTTTTAATACCTAAAGAGGCAGAACCCATCAACATAGATAATCCTGATGCAGTACGACCAGTACCAGTCACACCTGTTTGTCCGTGACTTATACTTGGTATACCAGTTTCTTCATCAGCAAGTTGTCTTGCTTTATCATACATTTGTAAATTTTCTACAGCAGTGCTTGGAAATTTAATTCCTGTGATACCTGTACCAGGAGCACCTGACTGTCTTCTAAATATCTTTCCAGGGTATATATCCATAGACTGTCCTGGAACCATCATGTTTTCGTCTACTTCAAAAATAAGATTACCTGCTAATGCTAAGTTATCAATAGCCATACGTACATGTCCATTCATAAGAAGCTGTGCATCTTCCATATTCTCAGCTACACCTATACCAAAAAATCTATATGGGTTCTTTTCGTAAGGTACAACTTGATATGGTAATCTTTCTGGCACAAATGGGTTAAGAACTACTCTTAATATCTCATTACCACAAATCCAAGCATTAATATGTACTTGATCTAGGTCAGATGTAGATTCTGGTATGTCTAATTGTATTTCTTTAGCCATTTTAGCATCTAAAACACCCCAATATTCCAATACTTCGTAACGACCTTCACTGTATGTAGGGTCATTATCAGCATATAAATCATGCTCAAAGTATCTTTCTTCGTACTGTGTGCCCATATATAGTGATGCTTCTATAGCATCTTTGTCAAAAAATGGTCTATTAGCAAGGTCACGTAGCTGTGATCTGTTCATTCTATGACGTTCTACTACATATTCTGCATCGTCTAGGCTTACAGCAGAAGGGTCAGGATATAAATCCCAACAAGAAACAGCATTTAATCTAGGTACTAACTTATCTTGTGGGTCATAAAATCTAGTACCATCATCATCCTTGGACCATTTGTGTATTACTTTGTTGTGGTTAAATGGTCCTTTAACAATACCTGTGCCTAACAGACACTGTTCAAAAATACCTTTTCTGAGTTCGGAAACTGCTGAAGCATCTAGTAGTTGGTCATGGATTAGTTTCTCCATTTTACGAGCTGCTTCCTTAGCAGGAGATAGCTGTGGTTCTCCCATATTAGATGGTCCTGCAGCAAGATTAGCTTCAGCCATATCTTTTCCATATGGACCTAATTCTAATTCTTGTTGTTCTGGTTCTGTAGCTTCTAAAGCTCCTGCAGGTAAGTCTCTACCATCCCCTTCATACCCATAAGGGTCTACTTGTTGATCTATTGGCGTTTCTAGGTGAACAAACTCTTCTATGCCTTCAGGCACAGGAGTAGGGTCTACAGCAATAGGAACTTTACCATTAGAGAAAAGTATATCTACTAGCTGCCCAAAAGCAGCAAGCACTTTTACTTTTGTTATTTTAACAGTAACTTTAGAACGTTCTGATTGCCTATAGTCTTCACTATCTTCTGAAGTTCCTCTATAGTTTTTGTAAGCACGTAACCAACGCTGTTCATCAGCTAAACGACCATCTTCTGCTTGTTTATACTTTGATCTTATGTAGCCTGCTAAACCGACCATTTCCTCATCGGTAATGTCTTTCTGTTCGCCAGTGCCTATTAGTTCACCTATCTCAGCCATTTTAGTAGTCTTTTTGGTCAGCTAAAGCATTAAAGTTAGAATCTACTTGATTCTTGCCTGAAAGGCTTTTTTCGTTAACAGATGATTCTTCTGCATGGGAATACTTTGTTTTAACCCAACTTTCCATTTTTTCTCTGGATAGTTTTGTTTCGTCTTCCATGCCAAGGTCACCTTGTTTGTATTTACCGTATAGTGGCATCTTCTTCTCCTTTTGGTTGGTTAATAAAATTTAAATTATTCATTTGATTTCTTATTTCTTCTGCTTTAGGGTCTCTAATAAATTTTTTAATTATTTTGCCCCCATATTCATCTTCTATTCTTTGTGCATCATCTCTTCTTCTTTGAACGGTAGCTTCTTTTTCAGGAAGAAATTTGCTTATTTCTTCATCTGACGTTCTTCTTGCAATATCTGGAGCAGCACCTGCTAATTCAGATTCACTTAATTCTTCCATTGTGCCTGCAAAAAAATCTGGGTTTCCTGTACCGAAAGCACTTGCTGCAATAAAACTTCTTCCTATATCTTTAGCTTTTTCTTTATAAACTTCTCCAGTAGTTACTTCTTTTTCAGGTGCTTTTGTTTTACTTATTAATTTAGCTGCTACTTCTGGTGATGATTTTTCTAAAAAAGTTCTTGTTTCTTTAGGGTCAGCACTAGGAGTAAACCCTAATTCATCTGTTGGTAAAAGTTCTTTACCTAAAACATCTTCACCTAAAGTGCTCATATCAGCAAAATAACTTCTAGTTCCTAATTCTATAGCAGCCTCAAGACCAATAGCTGATGCTCTAGCACTAGTGCCATAAAAAGGAATTATAAAAGCTGCACCTTTTCCAAAACCTTTTAATGTAGTATTTAATAATTTTACATACTTATGTTCATTTGTAGGTTTATATCCACCTTTTATAGTTTGTTTAAAATCTCCCTCTGTCGTATCTTCTACATCATCTATATCATTAAATATAACAGCAGACCTTTTTGCAGTTCGTTCTATTCCTTTTGCTACTACAATTTGATCTGGGTCAGGGTAAGCAGCCTGAAACACCTGATTAAAACCAGTAGATCGTATTTCAGGAACAAAAGGTGTAGATGTTCTTAAATCTACAGTACCATCTTTTTTAAATTTAATTTTTTCTTTTAGTGGAGTTTCTAAATCTCCATCTTTTAATAATTCTTGTTCAGAAAAAAATACTACATCATCTATGATACCCTGTTCATTAAAAAATTGTAAATAAGGTTCAAGCCTCATTCTATTTAATACTTCTTCTGGATATATTCTTTTTAAGTTATCACTAACTTCAGGAAAAGCATCAGGGTTATCATTAATCACTGATTTAAGATAGTCTCTACTAATGTGACTAAAATCTTTATTATCACCTATAGGCTGAATAGATATAGCAATTCTATCTACTATTTCTCTTATATTTAAATCCCTACCTGAAAGATTGGAATATCCTACAGAAAATTTTTGACCTTGTTTAGTTTTTAAAAAATTATCTAAAGCATCCTCTATCATTACCTTTTGATATTTAAATCTTTCTGCACCTGAGTTAGCAACATTAGGAGGATATTGTAAATAATCTAATTGGTCTACTATTCTTTTTGTTAAATAATCAAATCTAGAAACTTCTTCTAAAGTAAGAAATATATCATTTACAACTTTTTTATCTAACTTTAATTCTGCACCTTTATTACCTAAAAATTTTGTTCCTGAGAATATTTCAGACAAACCTTTACTATTATTATCCCAACTACTAGAATCCCAATCTAACATGTCTCCTGCATTGTATTTATATATAGCTGCTTCATCTAATAAATTACCTAACATTTTCTTAACATTATTATTATATCTGTTAAAATCTAAAGCATCTATAGATTCTTCTACAGCTTTTGTTGCATTATTTTCATCTAGTATTACATTCTTTTTAATTTTTGTTTCAGATTCTCTATCATACATATCATCAATAGCATCTGTTTGTTTTTTATCAAATACTGCCTGAGCTATTGCAGCCTTGTTCCAATTACCCATCCTAGCTCTATCTATTTTTTCTTTTGTAGAATAGTCTGGAAAATTTCCTATAGTAGGTTCTTTTGTACCTTTAGGTACTTTTATATCTAATTTATCAGAAGTTACACCTAATTCTATTTGTTTTAGTCTATCTACCTGATCGTCTACAGATAGTATCTCTACACTGGGAGCAAATTTTTGATTAAAACTTTTACCTGATTGTTTGTACCTACTCGTTTTTGTAAACTTAGAAATCTCTTCGTCTGTTTTTAAATCTATTTGTTTAATATTCTGCTCTACTATTTTTTTATTTACAATTTCTTTTTTTCTATTTATTAATTTTATGTTTTCATCTATCTCTATATGTTTTTGATAAGTTCTATCATATTCATAAAACTGTCTTTGAAAATCTAAATGAGTATCTAATATGTCTGCTTGTTCAGGAAGTATGTCAAATTGTTTTATGATACTACTTCTAGGATTTAAAGCATCAGAAGCATAAAATACTTTCATTAAGTTATCCTTGTGACCTAATATTTCTTGAACATATTTAGAATCAAGACCTGCTTGTATAGCCATAGTAGCCCAAGCCTTTCTAAATTTATGAGTTTTTTCTCTGTTCCATACTTTAATATCAAACAAGGCTTCACCGTTGGGTCCTCTTTTTTGTAATACTTTGTCTAGCCTACCTAAAACTACATTATCAGATACAGGTTTTGATATATCTGTAGGTGATGGAAACAACAAAGAATTAGGTTTTAGTTTTTTTAATTTTACTAATTCCATTAAGTCTTTCTTCATAGTTTTAGACATAGGCACTATTCTTTTCTTTTTACCTGAACCTCCCTCACCTTTGCCTCTTTCTATATATATTAAGTTTTTGTCAAAATCTATTTCTTTTAATTTTAAAGAACTAAGATCACCTACTCTAGCTCCTGTATGTAATTGCATCTTCATTAAAAGATAATAATCATCTCCCATATTTTTTAGTTCATCTAAAACTGCATTGACACTTATAAAATCTCTGGCATTTTTTTTAGAAACACTTATCATATTCATGCCTGATTCAATTACATTAGATTTAGGCAGACTCTTTATGTTGTCTTGCATAGCTTTATATTGCTTTTTTTGCAAAGGAGACCAATTACTTTGGTCTGAGTTAGACCATTTAATTGTTTCATATCCGTATGTTTTAGTTGCCATCTAGTATCCAAATATAGGGTCTTGCACCTCATACCTATCAAATTCTTTAGGTTTTCTAAACCTAGGATGATAGTATGGGCTGTTAACTAATCTTGTCATGCACATATATCTTAAAGCATCGTAAGCATGATCTTCTGCTTTTGTATCTACATCCTCTGGATTTGTTTTACTTAGAGGTAGTGTAGGTAAAGTTCTTATCAACTGGCTACAGTGATTAAATATTCTAAGTCTAGGTTCTCCCATGTCATTCATACCTAAACGTTTATGCATCTCTATCTTACCTGCCAGTCTGTCTCTATTAGAAGCCATCCATCTTAGATTAAACCTATTCATGGACTCTGCTATACTTAAACCATGCCCTGTTCTACTAAAACATGATTCGTCTAATACTGCTGTTTGCATAGTAGGATCATCATACTCTAGTTCCATAATCCTTTCTGCTAACCCTTCTCCTGTGTAGCCTTTTCCGTAAAGCTCTCTATATATCCATAGGTTACCATCATAATCGACAGCACCCCATAAAACACAAGAAGGACTAGAGTAACCGTAGTCTGCAGCCCTAATACGAGCCCAAGACCTAGGAATCTCAAAGGGGTCAACAACATGTACTGAACGATCAAACTCAGCAAACGCTGCACCATCTGTGACATCCCAGTCTCCTTCTAATAATCTTCTTCTCTCTACTTCTGGTAGAGAATACAACATAGCCTCATATTCCCCTGAAGCTATAAGGTAGGGGTTATCCGTTAATCTTGCAGGGATGAATCTTCTTTGGAAGAGGGGCTTTCCTGCTTTTTCTTGGGCTGAGGCTCCGTATCTGAGGATAGCACCTGATTCAACATCTTTAGCCCAAAAAGGCGTATTTGGCTCGGCAGCATCAATATACATTTTTTTAACCCACCAACCGCCCATTCCACCTGGGTTAGCTGTGCAACGCATGTACGGTATAATGCTTTGATCCGTAGTACGGAGTCTTGAACGAAGGTACTCCCATACGTAAGGAGTTGGGTAATGCGTGATTTCATCGATTGCAATCCAGTTAAAACTTTGTCCTTGATATCTTGTAACATCTGTGTCTCTATCTAAATATGAAAATAAAATCGTAGCCCCTGATGGGAATACCCAAGTCGATTTACTTTCTCTAAATATAGCTTCTGGGAAAGCCTTCTTATATAATTGCCTACTTTTGTCTATAAGCTCTGTTAGTTCGCCCAATGTCCTTCTAAGAAGCAATCCTCTATGATTAGGATTGTGGGCATATCTTAATGCATCTGCAAGTAGGGCATATGATTTACCTCCACCTGCTGCACCACCATAAAGAACATCACGTTCAGGTGCTGCTAGGAACTCCATCTGAGGACCTGGATTCGGCTTGAACGCAACTTCCTGTTCCGCAACAAACTCCTGAAACGCAGTTGGTGCATCCGCAAGCACATCTTCCGTTATCGCAGCCTTTCCCTCTATCGCCTTGTCGAGGTGTTTGAACTTCTGTATCTTTTCTTTCTTTAATTGTTTCTGCCTCGATAGTTGGTTCTTATGTTTCTTAATCTTCTTGTCTCTATACCGCAACTGGGCTAGAGCAGCTCTACGAGCCTTTTCTTTAGCTGATAATCTATACCGACCTTTCTCTCCTTCTTTGAGTTTAGGTCTTCCTTTTTTCTTAGGTGTTTCCAAGTACTTCAGCCTCTACATCTGATAGTTCTAACTCTTCTGCTTTTTTTGCAGGTAACAAAACAACAGCATGTACGTGTTTGTTTTCTGTTACTACTTCTTGTCGTTTAGATATACCACATCTATCAAGTATGTCAGTTGCTGCTTCAAACCTAAGTTTCTGTCTAGCTATTGGTTCTTCTGTTGTTCCTGATAAAGCATCCTTTATCTGTCCTACTGCATTAGCTGTTGTCGTTGCTAGCAACTCTTTTGCTCTGTCTATAATGTGAGGTCGCATAGCTTTCGATACTGAAGACCTTGAGGACTCCGAATAGCCTGCTTGCAATAGACTTTGGGTGATATTCCCAAAGGTTTTTTCTCCTTCCGCAAAGTATGCGTCAAGAAAATTCTGTTGTTTCTCTGTTAATTCTTGTGATTTTTTACGTTGTGGTGTTAACATTATCTTGGATATACCTTACCGCCATTGGCGTATCTTTTGTTTTGTGATATATATTTCATTACTCCACCCCTTTTAGCGTAGGTAGAAACGTTAGTAGGCTTACCTCCTACTCCTTGTGCTTTTGATCTCTTACGTCTTACAGCACTAGCCCTTTGGCTTTTAGACATTCTATTTGCTTGTGCTCTAGGAACACACTTAGGATATTTTCTTTTAGAACCTCTAGCAGACTTTCTACCGCAGGATTGAAACTTACCATCTACCTTTTTGGCTCCTATATCTACCCAATCGCCTTTCGGTCCTTTGCCAAACCATTCTTTTAGGCTCACTTATAACCTCCGCCACGTTTTTTATATTCTCTAACTAGCCATGCATTTGCATATGCTGAAGGGTAAACCTTAAATTTTCTTTTAGCTGCTGCTTTTACAGAAGCATATAGTTTAGGATTTGTAGGTGTAGGACCCTTCTTCTTTGTTTTTTTCTTTTTAGCTGCCATTAGTTGTACCTACGTAACAAATGTTCTACACCTCTGTAAGAACCTCGCCTATAACTAACTTTCATTTTTGTTCTGTCAAGTCTGTAATCAGTACCTCTATATTTTTTTTGAAGACCTTTTCTTATGTTAACTAGAGGATATTTAATAGTTTTTAAATTTGTTTTATGTATTCTTTCCATTAGCACTTCCACCTTCTTCTAGCTTGCCTAATACGTGAATTAGGATTGTTTCTTGTTTTAGCAGAACTTCTTTTCAGTTGTCCCAGTGATCTTGCACAATAAGACTTACGTCTTTTTGCTGCCTTACTACCTTTCTTTACTTTACCAGTTACGGCTGTCTTCAGTTTAGAACCAGGGTTTGCCTTTCTGTAGGCTCTTACACCCTTGGCTGTCATACCTGCACCTTTCTTAGTAGGTCGGTAATTAGCACCCTTACCTTTTGTAGTTTTAGGTATGGACTTGGCTTTCTTCCTAGCCATTACATAGTTCCCATAGGTTTCCTTGGGTTAGGCATGTTAGCACTTCCACCATACTTTTTGTTTTCAGATGTATAGTTTTTCATTTTGCCACCGTAAGACATTTTCTTTCTAGTCTTACATACGTTGCCGCCATGACCCATATCTTTTTTAGGTTTATCAAAAACTCCTATTTGCATAAGATAATCTTTTCTGGTAATCTTACCATCACCACTATGATCTTTTAAACTCATTATATATTCCCCTTTCTTGGATATATTTTACCGCCATTGGCATATCTTTTATTCATGGATGCATAGGCTTTTCCACCACCCATCATGTCTTTTTTCTTTTTCTCACCATGAACTTTACCACCGCCCTTTTTGCGTGTAGGGGCAGCACCTGGAAGGTTTCTCTTGAAATTTAAATCTTCCATTCGTGACCTGTATCTATCATAGGTTTTAGGTGGTGAGGCACCTATTGAACGTTTTGGTGGTTTAGCAGGTAGTAAACGCTTCATTCTTTTTACATCCGCATCAGATACTGACTTACCGCCCTCCATATCTTGATTTCTCATTGCCATCAGTATAGCTAGTTGTTCTTCTAATTTTTTTATTCTATCTTTATCAGATTCAGATTTTATGTCTTTTTTAAGTTCTCTTATTTTTCTAGACGCAACACCTGATTTACCTGGTTTGTATCTTGCCACTGTTTATCTCCTTATATTAGTAAATGCCTACAGAAGGGTGAGGAGAGGTAGAGAAAAACGTTGCATCTTCCTATGGCTTGCAAGCTCTTGATGGGTTACATATACTACCTCTCGAGGTAACCCCCTTCATGTACCCTATTATAGAATCAATGTTGCATTTTGTCAACACAAAAAAAAATTTTTACTTGACAGTATGCATATTTGCATGTACAATGGACTTAACCCTCCTGGGGTTAATACTATATATAGGTAGGCTTTTAATCTCCCTCAGTTTCTGACTGGGGGTTTTTTTATGTCTCCTATTAAGAGTAGGCAAAACTTATTGCGACTCATTCTCAACTAACTAAAAATTAGAAAAAATCTGGCATCTGTGTATACGTAGGTGTGGGTGGGGGGTAGTGTCGCTTGCGTACCCCATAATGGCTGTAATTAGCCATTTTACCTGATGCTTAATTAATCTTTTAATTAATTACATAGTCTTCCTTTTTTAAACCTTGCACAATTCCACCAATAAAAGCACCTAGAAAAATCAATCAATACATCAATAGCATTAATCAAATACATTTCGCACACATACACGCCATTAAAGAACATTCTGACAAATCAATTTAATATTTTTTAGGGTCAATGGGGAGGGGGTGGGCGTGTCCTTTTAACATCAAATAAAGAGGGTACTGGCGTTTTATAATTATATATCAAATACTTTCGACAATATTACTGGTTAAATCGTTTAATACATATAAGCAACTTATGGAGTTTAATATGTTACAGAATGAAAAGATTAAATTGTTTCAGAAGTTCCTTGAATATTTACAAGGTAACGAAGAATTAACCAGTCAAGATTGTGAATTAATAGAATTATATGGTGAAGAGTTCGACCTGTGGATTGATTACATTATGAGCAAAGAAAAACCCCCCTTAAATTAATAAGAGGGGTTAGGGAGGGATTCCTAAAAGTAGGCGTTTATTTTATCTTTTTTAAGGGAATAATCCTATTAAATGGTTTATCACTATCAGAAGACAACAAGCCATTTTCTTTCGCAATAGCATACCTTTTGTTCTTATACCTTAAACTATCTTGAATTCTTAAAAGGTGGTCTTTCTCTTCATCTGTAAAATAATCAAAGTCGTTCATATCTTCCAGAGCACCATACACCGCAAGTAATTCCTTAACTGTTATATTCTCAATCTTGCGTCTGTTAAACTTATCACAATAAGCAAAAGCAGAGTGCAAAGAAGATATTGCGTCATCTAAAGATTCGCACCTTGTCGAAGTAATACCAAGATTGCGGTAAAGATACCTTGAAAATAAAGTTTCAGTGTATTCATCCATTTCGTTTTTGTTAAAATTAACCATCATTTTCTCCTGTATTTGGTTTATGAATTCAAGTTACTTTGA
>CEOJ01040169.1_pt1 | contig 14962 bp, 8 predicted proteins | sample 530281 | NCBI WGS metagenome assembly CEOJ01 (sample SAMEA2619879, study PRJEB7988) | marine metagenome | isolation source: saline water (ENVO:00002010), including | reverse complement strand
TCTCTTTCAATATCTAAAAGATACTGTTCATCAACGGACTTTGTTAAACCAGCCTTATCACCACCAGTAAGAATGTACGCGAGTTTTTTTGCTATGAGCTCATCGTGCTCTGAGATTTTACCCTGGGCTTTAAAGCCTTTGACAGCAATCGCCATTGCTGTACGTCCTCCTGATCCTGGCAGCTTAAGATCATCTCGGTATCTTGGAGCTTCATACCCATCATTCAATAGCTCAACTGCCTTATCTTTTGCGGCCTTAATTCTTTGATCGTTATTTAGGATCACGGTATCTGTTTTAAGAAGGTATCCTAATTTCTTAGCCTCAATTGCACTTCTGGATACTTTTGCAAAGGCAATCGTTTCAAATGCCTTTTGAGATACTTGAAACGTATTTAATATTCCTGACCCGCTATTCTCTATCATATTTAAAAGTATTCTTAAATTTCCCCCTGCGCCTGGAACTAAGCCTACTCCTATCTCAACTGCACCCATGTACAGCTCTCCTAAGGCAACTCTATGTGTGGCGGGAGCTGAAATCTCAAACCCTCCACCAAGTGCCAAGTGATGTGGTGCAGCAACGACAGGCCATTTTGAGAATCGAATACGTTGCATAAGATCTTGAAACTGTTTGATGCTGGCTTCAATCTTATCGAAATCACCTGCATCTATAGTCTGTATCATATTGGCAAGGTTGGCTCCTGCGCAGAAATTTGCTCCTTGATGCCCAATCACCAAACCCTTGAATTTGTCTGAATCCAACAAATCCATCGCATCGCTCATTACTTCCCCCATTGATGAATCAATGGGGTTGAGTGTTGGTTGAAGAGCAGAATGGAATTCAACATTCAATACACCATCACCAAGGTCAATTAAGCTTGCGCTCCAATCTTTTTTTATAAGATTCTGCGAAGATTTTTCAATATTTAGATTAATGATATTTGGATCATTTTGAATAGATTTTACTGATGAGCTTATAACATCGAAATAAGTAGTTTCTCCATCTTTAGTCTGGTAGAATGTTTCTCTTCCGGATAAAAGCATGTCATTAACCCAATTAGGTACGCTCTTATTTTCCTTTTTCATTCGATTTACTGTTGAGCGAACACCCATTGCGTCCCAACATTCAAAAGGACCGAGCTCCCATCCGTACCCCCATTTCATCGCGTTATCAATATTTATTATATCATCACTTATTTCAGGAATTCTATTTGCAGAATAGATCAATGAGTCAGCGGTTATCTCCCAAAAAAACTTACCAGCCTTATCGTTATTAAATGCTAAGGATCTTATTCTATCTCCAACATTTTGAAAGTTTTTTGCAGCGCGATAGCTATCAAAAACAACTTTCTTTTGCTCTTTATATTCACCCGTTTTTAAATCAATCGACAAAATTCCATCGTCAGTCTTTTTATAAAAACCTGCTTTGGTTTTTTGACCTAACCTTCCATCTTCGATTAATTGTAATAGAATCTCTGGCGCCTTCAGAACTTCTCTGGATTCATCCTCTTCAAGATTGTTATAACTAGTTGCGGAGACATTTGCTTGAACGTCAAGCCCAACAACATCAACAGTCCTAAAAATTCCGCTTTTAGGTCTGCCAACTAAAGTGCCGGTCAATTTATCAACCTCTTCAACACTGAGACCCATTTCGATGGCAAGTTTGATAGCATTATTGGCACCATGCACACCAATGCGATTTCCAATGAAGTTTGGAGTATCTTTGGCGTGTACTATTCCCTTGCCTAGGACGTTTTCACCAATTGTCTCCAGCATTTTATAGACCTTTTCATCTGTTTGAGAACCTTTGACCAGTTCCAATAGCCTCATGTATCTAGGTGGATTAAAAAAATGTGTTATTAAAAATCTGGACTTTAGTTTTTCTGGGAAGACATCAATAAGGTCCGATAATGGTATACCAGAAGTATTTGAACTAATAATTACGTCATCTCTAAGATGAGGAATGATGCTTTTATAAACGCTATGTTTAATATCTAAATTTTCAGCCACCGCTTCAATAACCAAGTCGACATCTTTTATTTTTTCTAAATCTTTGTCATAAGTACAGGCATCGATCAGATCTGTATTCTTTGGAGTATATAGCGGGGCGGGTCGTAATGCGGTTAAGGTTTCCACCCCTTTTGTTGCAAGTTCTGTATTTATATCAAAAAGTAATGAGGGTATACCTGCATTGCTAAAGTGCCCCGCAATTTGAGCCCCCATTGTTCCAGCGCCAAGAACCGCAACTTTGTTGATCGAATGATCCATTTACATTCTTTTAATTATGGTAGCTATGCCCTGACCGCTTCCAATGCACATAGTCGCAAGGCCCAATGTGGTATCTTGTTGCTCCATTACATTGAGAAGTGTTGTGATTATTCTTGCACCAGAGCATCCCAAAGGATGGCCTAAAGCGATAGCTCCTCCATTAAGATTAATCTTGTTTTCATCCCAACCACCCTCTCTAATAACATAAAGTGCCTGAGCAGCAAAAGCTTCGTTTAGCTCAATTGTTTCAATGTCATCCATTGTTAGGTTGGCTTTTTCTAAAGCTTTTTTAACGGCAGGTAAAGGCCCCATTCCCATCCTATCCCAATGGACACCTGCAATCGTACGCGCAACAATTTCAGCTCGTGGCTTAATAGAGTTTGAGGAGCAATATTCTTCATTTGATACTAGAACAGCTGCAGCGCCCACAGAAATTGGGCTACTCGTCGCTGCTGTAATGGAGCCGCCTTCAATAAAGGCAGGGTTTAAGCTTTTAATTTTTTCTTCATCAGGCTCTCTAGGTCCATCATCTTTTGAAACAGTTGTTTCACCATTAACATTTATAGGAATTAATTCCTTTTCAAACTTGCCTTCATCATACGCTTTGAGTGCTTTTCGATGGGAGTTCATTGCAAATTCTTCCTGATCCTGTCTTGAGATATTTAAATCCTTGGCAAGATTTTCTGCTGTTTCACCCATACCAATGTAGTATTCTTGCTCAGCTAACTCGGGGTGAAAATCTGGTGCAAACCCACCCATAGGAACAGAGAACATATCTTCAACGCCCGCAGCAATGGCAACACTAACATCTCCACACTCCGCAGCAGTGCTAAGCTGATGGATGGCGTCCATCGACGAACCGCAAAAGCGATTGATAACCTTACCGGTTGATTCGATAGGCAAGCCCGCAAGTACCCCAACTGACTTTCCAATGATATGACCCTGAGGTCCTTCGGGATATGCGCACCCAACAACAACATCATCAATACTCTCTTTATGTATCGTTGGATTTTTATCCATTAATCCTTTAATTACCTGAGCGGTTAAATCATCAGGTCGAATTCCGATCATCTGACCATGTTTGAGTCCGATCGGAGAGCGTACCGCGTCTATGATTACCGATTTATTCATAATATTTTCCTAATAGGGGTATTCTTTTTTTTCAAAAACATATTCTGCGATGTTTCGCTTCAATTGAACAACGTCATTTGATAGACGCATCCTTTCTTCAAATATTTTAAGTTTATTATGTACATCTTCATTCAAAGAGCCAGAGTATAGCGCATTAAGAATGAGGTGCGCGTTTGACATAACTCGATTTACCATTTCAGTGGAAAAAACTCTAGCTATTTCCACAGCTGTTGGTATAGCGTTATCTGATTCCATAATTTTCTGAGCTCTCAATATCGTACTTTCAGCGGTATAAATATCCGTAAATACATCAGATAGCATCTCAAGAATTTGATGTTCATTTTTTAGGTCTTGAGCATATTGAGCAAGGGATCTGTCAAAGAGATAAAGCGCGAGTTTTTTTGCAGCATCAACTGTGTTGCATTCTTTTGCAAGAGGGGCGTCATCTACAGATTCCTCTGAGGTTAAAAAAGCATCTATTTCCTTTATAGCTTTACGTATTGGAAGCTCGTCCATAAGAGCTTTTTTCATAAAGAATCCAGCAATGATCTGCCTGTTTATTTCATTAGTACCTTCCCAAATTTGATTTATCCTATCATCTCTGTAGGCAGATGCAAGGGGGTATTCTTCAAGAAATCCGTAACCACCAAGAACTTGCAGACCTTGATCTATAACCCAATGACTACAATCGCTTCCAAAAACTTTTACCATTGAAGTTTCAATGGCATATTTACCCATTGCTTCACCTATATGAATATAGTAATCATCATTCGAGTCTTTTTCAACCAGATCGATCTCATCTTGAAGCAAACCTATGGTTCTATAGATCATTGTATCTGTAGCAAAGGTAAGAACAGACATTTCAGCAATCTTTCTTTTGATTCCATCAAATTGAGAAATCGTCGTTCCAAAAGCTTGGCGATCGATAGCATATTTGGTTGCCGCTGTGATTGCTCTTTTTGAACCCCCTAGGCATGAGCAACCCAATTTAAATCTTCCAATATTTAAACAATTGAACGCTATGGTAGCGCCCTTGCCAACCTTATACAGCAGATTGTCTTTAGGAACTTTGGCGTTTTGAAATACCAACTGAGCAGTGGAGGAGCCTTTCATTCCTAGTTTTTTTTCTTCTCTGCCAACTGAAAATCCCTCAGTATCCTTTTCAATAATGAATGCGCTAAACTTATTTCCATCTACTTGCGCAAAAACAATAAACACTTCAGCCCAACCTCCGTTGGTTATAAACACCTTTTCACCGTTAAGTATATAGTGCTCATTATCCTCGGATAAAACAGCAGTGGTCTTTGCTTGCATAGCATCAGAACCAGATGATGGCTCAGTTAATCCATAGGCGCAAATAACTTCACCGGTGGCAATTTTAGGGAGGTATTTCTTTTTTTGATCATCAGTACCAAACCAAATAATAGGTAGCGATCCAATTCCTGTTTGCACTGACCAAGTTACCGCAAAAGAGGGATTATGCACGAGAGACTCAGCAATGATTGCCGAAGTGATTTTATCTAAATCGATACCACCATACTCCTCAGGAATGTCAACCCCGAGTAATCCCAAATCACCCAATTCCCTTAAAAGTCCTTTTGCAATATCTGGATTAAAATCATCCAAAGCATCTTTTTGAGGTAGCACGCGATCTTCATCAAAACTCTTAACCATCTTAAAGATTTCATTGTGCTCAGAGGTAAAGTCCTCACGAGAGTATATAGATTGCTTGTTAATAGAATTGAGAAGGAATTGCCCCCCCGTTTTTAATTTGTTTAAATCCTTAGCCATTGTGTTGATTCTAGATTAGTAGTTCCCAGTGCTACAAATTACTTATTCAATATAAAATAAAAATAAATATTTGTTATAAGATCAAAAAAAAATTGACACGAAAGAAAAAAGTGCTTATTATTGATAATGAGATTAAGTCTCATTATCTTAATCTTGTGTTTTCGAAGCGTGTATATTGAATAGCCTTTGGTTAAAACTCCACTTCAGTCCTTCCAAGGGCTATTCTTTGTTCATTGAAATAAAACTGAATATTTAAAATTAAAGGGGTAGGAATGAAAAGATTCATTCAATTATCATTATTATTATGTTTGTTCACAATGATTTGTGCTCAGTCCTCAATTGTTGGCCGTGTTGTTGATCAGCATGAGAACGAACCCATAGCAAACGTTAATATCTATTTGGCAAATTACGATATAGGTGCATCAACAGACTCTGAAGGCTACTTTCGTATCGATTTACCAAAAGACTTCTCAGATCCTACCATTGAATTAACTGCGATAGGCTTTTCTTCTTTAAGTAAAAAAATCGAGATGGACGATTTGAACAGTGGAATTCTTTTTAAAATGGAATCAAAAGTTATTGAAATGGATCCAATTTATGTTATTAAAAACCTTTCTAGAATTACCAACCCTTTTTTGAGATCTCCTGGTTCAGTTGATAAGATTTCAAGCTTAGACATTAAAAAATTTAATGATACAGACGTGAATAGAATGCTTGGAAAGATTCCTGGTATTTATATTCAAGAGGAAGACGGATTTGGACTTAGACCTAATATTGGAATGAGAGGAACTGGAGTTGAGAGAAGTTCAAAAATAAATATGATGGAAGATGGAGTGCCAATTTCGCCAGCACCATATTCTTCTCCAGCAGCTTATTACTCCCCCACTGCAGGGAGGATGTATGCTTTAGAAGCCAGAAAGGGATCCTCACAAATAAAATATGGACCACACTCTACAGGCGGAGCTCTTAATTATGTCTCAACTCCTATCCCTGAAAAATTTGAATCTAATTTTAATTTAAATACAGGTAACTATGAATCAATGATGCTTAACGCAAATGTAGGCTCATCAAACTCAAAATACGGATATTTATTTGAGATTCTTCATGATGAAAATAGTGGATTTAAAAATATTGATTTTAGTAATAATGGAACTGGTTTCAACAAGACTGATCTAATGGGAAAATTGAGATATAACTCAAAACTTTTCAAGCAATATCCGAGTGCAATTGAGCTTAAAGTCAGCTCAACAAACGAAATAAGCAACGAAACCTACCTTGGGCTCACGCAGAAAGATTATGAAAAGAATCCCTACGCACGTTATGCAGCCTCTCAAAAAGATCAAATGAATGCTGATCATTCCCAAATATCCCTCACTGGATCTTTGCAGATTTCAAAAAACATGAACTTTTCACTAATTGGCTATCGTAACGATTTTAGTAGAAATTGGTATAAGCTTTCAAAGGTTAATGGCAAGTCAATTGGATCGCTATTGAATGAGGGCAATGAGAGTTCAAATTATAAATATTTATCTACATTTGAAGCACCGGATAATACTTACGACATTAAAGCTAATAATCGAGAGTATTATTCAAAGGGTATTCAGCTGGTCACAAACATCAAGCTAGATTTTTTAGCAGATCATGACATTCTAATGGGGTTAAGAACCCATGAAGATGAAATGAATAGATTTCAAAAAGTTGATAAATATGGGATGAACGAAGGAAAGCTTAAAATGTCAACATCTGGTACTTGGGGTATTGGTTCAAAAAATAATAGACTAGACAATGCTAGAGCTCAATCAATTTTTATCGAAGATCAATTCAAAATAAGAGACTTTGTGGTAACCGCTGGTGTTAGATACGAAAAAATTGCATTAAATAGAAATGACTGGAAAGGAGATATTAGCGGATCTAATAAAAGCTGGAACGACCCTAAAAGAGAACTTTCTCCAACTCAAAAAAAGAAAAATATAAATATTTTGATTCCCGGGTTGGGGGTCAACTATAGCATCAATTCAAAGATTGAACTGTTAGCTGGTATTCACAAAGGATTTTCACCACCAGGACCCGGTAGCAATGAATCAGAAGAAATTAAACCTGAAGAAAGTATTAATCTTGAAACCGGAATTAGTTACACTAATAATTCTGATAAATTTAAAGCGATTTATTTCAATAGCGCGTATTCAAACCTTCTTGGTGATGATACGCAGTTTGCTGGTGATGGAACATATGATCAATTTAACGCTGGTAAAGTAAATATTTACGGTTTAGAGCTTTCTATGTCTAAACTCTTAAAATATAACAAGCTTTTCATACCTATTAACCTTAGCTATACTTATACCAAATCGGAGTTTCTAACGTCATTTGAAAGCTCTTTTGATGCTTGGGGCTCTGTACAGTCTGGTTACGAACTACCTTATTTACCATCAAACTTAATTTATGGCGAAATAGGAATGATTGGAACTAAGGCTAGTGCTTATTTTAGAATGAAAAAAATTAGTAAAATGAGAACAGTCGCAGGTACAGGCGCCTTTGATATTGAGAACGTAACTGATGATTTGAATCAATTTGACTTGCTTGGGCAATATAAAATTAACAGTAATTCTAATTTATTTATTTCTATAAAAAACCTTACTAATTCTAAATCTGTTGTTTCCAGAAGACCAGCTGGGCTTCGACCAACAATGCCTAGAACTATTACCTTTGGCTTGCGTTTAAACATTTAATTAAATTATTAAATAGTTTAACAATATTGATCAACCATATTAAATGTATGGTGTGATTTTAGAGGTAATATGATAAATGTAAGAGTTCTATTATTTAATGCACTTCTCATTGTGAGCTGCTCTAATTCATTGTCTTTAGAAAGCTTAAACAAGAATGAATATGAAATAACTCAAGACAGCATTATGAAACATATCAAGTATCTTTCAAGTGATGAGCTTGAAGGAAGATATCCGGGTTCTCCTGGTTCTGATCTTGCAATTAAGTATATTGAAAACCACTATACCAATCTTAAGCTAAATCCATTCAAAGAGAATAAATTTTTAGACTTTTTTGAATTCTCGGATATTAGAGGAAATTCAATTTCCGTTCCTAATGTTGTGGGTGTAATCAATGGTAACAACATAAATTATAGAGATGAGGTTATTGTAATTGGAGCTCACTTTGACCATCTTGGAATGGGGGGAAATCATTCCGGATCTTTAGAATTAAATTCAAATGAAATTCACAACGGAGCTGACGATAATGCTTCAGGGGTATCAGGCCTTTTAGAATTAGCAAAAAAATTATTTTCAAATAAAAGCAAGCTTAATAGGTCAATCGTCTTTGTTGCTTTCAATGCTGAAGAGCAAGGGATTTTCGGATCTAAGTCATTTGTGAAAAGCTCGTTCTTTGATTCAAAAAAAATAGTTTCAATGATAAATCTTGACATGATAGGACGTATGAAGAACTCAAATCTTTACATTTCCGGGACAGGAACTTCTCCAATCTTTAGCTCTATGCTCGATAGCGTAGCATTGAATCATAATTTAATTTTAAATAAGAATCCTGATGGCTTTGGTCCTAGTGATCATGCAAGTTTTTATGTTAATGATATACCCGTTTTATTTTTCTTTACTGGCGCCCATTCTGATTATCATCGACCAAGCGACGATTGGCAAAAAATTAATGCCAGGGGTTTGAAGATGTCTCTAGATATGATTTATGATGTTGCAATTGCAATAGATCAGCTTGAAACTGCACCTCAATTTTCAGAATCTGGCCCCAAATCTCCACAACAATCTCAGCAAAATTTAAAAGTTACCTTTGGTATAATGCCATCTTATGGGGCTGATAAAAAAGGTTTAGCGGTTGATGGAGTAAGAAAAGATGGCCCAGCAGGAAAAGCGGGATTAGTCAAGGGTGATATCATTTCTGAAATTGACGGAAAACCGGTCAATGATATTTATGGATATATGGAAGCTTTGAAAGATCTTGAGCCAGGAGGAAGTTCTGTTTTGAAAGTTATACGTAAAGACTCTCTCATTTTGCTAACCATAAAATACTAGGAAAACATTTTGAATAAATTTTATAATTATTTTGTAGTTATAGGAATCACTTTAGGAGTATTAACATTGATGAGGTGGAATGCTGTTAATAATTATTCCAACTTTGCAGACGGCACCTCAAATAAATTCATAGAAGATGGTGAGCGTCATTTTAAAAACCTTCGGCAGTTAACTTTTAGCGGTGAAAACGCAGAGGCATATTTTAGTCCGGATAGCAAAGAATTAATTTTCCAAGCTCATGATGGGGAAGGGAAATGTGATCAGATTTATACGATGGACTTGAAGACTGGAGAAATTAAAATGGTCTCAACGGGCAAAGGTGTTACAACATGTGCATTTTTTCTTTACCCCAATAAAAACAAATTTGTTTATGCATCTACCCACCACAAAAATGATAATTGTCCTCCAAAACCTGATATGAGCAGAGGGTATGTATGGAAATTGTATGAAGACTATGATGTATTTAGTTCTAATAGAACAGGGTCAGAAATTAATCAATTAACTTCAGAAAATGGTTATGACGCTGAAGCTACAGTATCTATGGATGGAAGTAGGATCGTTTACACTTCTATTTCATCAGGGGATCTTGAAATATGGACTATGAATACTGACGGCACCGATAAGAGAATGCTTACGAACGAACTTGGATATGATGGAGGTCCATTTTTTAGTCATGATGGTAAAAAAATTATATGGCGTGCATATTATCCACAAACAGATGAAGAAATCAAAGACTACAAATCACTAATAAATCAAAGCATGATCCGTCCAATGAATTTGCAGATTAGAACAATGAACTCAGATGGGACAAATAAAAAACAAATAACCTTTAATGATGGCGCAAATTTTGCCCCTTACTTCTTTCCGGGAGATGAGAGAATTATTTTTTGCTCCAATATGGCTGACCCAAAAGGAAGAGATTTTGATCTCTGGGCAGTGAATACAGATGGTACAAATCTAGAACGAATAACTTACTTTAAAGGTTTTGATGGATTTCCAATGTTTAGCCCAGATGGTAAATATTTTGTTTTTGCATCCAATAGAAATCAATCAAAAAAAGGTGATACAAATATCTTTATCGCTGAATGGATATACTGAGATTTCATTATAGTATATCGATTTAAATCGTTTAAATAATTTCAAATATATTGCCTTATGTATACTGTTTGTTTTAAAATTCGAACTGTGATTCGAAATATAATCATATAATTCGAAATATAATACAATATGATATCTGATAGACAAGCAAAAGAGCGAGAGTTTCGAAAGGAACAAATCCTAAAAGGAGCCCTAAAGGTTTTTAAAAAACAGGGCATAGAAAAATCAACTATGGATGAAATCGCAAAGCAATCAGACTTTGGCAAAGCGTCTTTATACTATTATTTTAGCTCAAAAGAAGAGATCTTCGTTGAGCTTCTAGATAGAGGCTGGAAAATGATTTGGGAATCAATTGAGCCAGTCATCCACGATCGTGATAATCCAAAAGATACATTTATTAATACACTAAATATCATTGGCGGTCTTGTCAGGAATGAGCCCGTCCTTTTTGAGTTTTTATTTACTGCTCCAAAAGCAATTGCTATGAATACAAATGAAAAAAATATTGAATGGAAAAAATATCAATCAAAAATGTATAGCGTTTTACAAAGTTTACTCGAAGAAGGTATCGAAAAAAATGAATTCCCTAAAATGCGCCCTGATCTTTTGATGAGAGCAATTGGTGGGTTATTTCATGGTTTATTTTTCTTAGGTAATGAGAAAAAACCAATGTCACGCGAAACTATGGAAGAATTTATTACTACATTTATTGGGAACTACGCTACTTCTTAAATATATAATTGAAATTTGAGCGGGGGAACATATCAAATTAATAATTAAATATTTTTCATACATAATCTTAATATATTTTGTGCGCACTGTTTTTGTGCTGAGCGCCCTGTCTTTGTTGTTTGGATCAAGTGCCGATGATAAAGTAACCGGGAGAGTTTTTGATAGTTCTTCAAAAAACCCTATTTCCAACGTTAACATATATTTTCCTAAAGAAAAAGTAGGCGCAACTACAGATTTAAATGGGAATTTTCAGATAGAATATAAATTTGATTTCCCCACGACTATGGAGGTTGCACATATTGGTTATCAAACACTCTATCAAACTATAGATAAGAATTCAAGTATTGATATTGATCTTGCGCTAAAAAAAACTTTTATTAAAATGGATGAATTGGTTGTAACCGCGACTCGTACTAAAAAACTTCACAAAAACGTTCCAATAGCAACCGAGGTAATAAATAAGTCAGAAATCAAACGTTCCGGAGCAACAAACATTGCAGATTTATTAGCTCAGCGTTCAGGCGTTAGTCTGCAAACATCCGTTGAAGGAGGATCTGTTCTCAATTTATTAGGATTAGATTCAAGATACATACTCATATTAGTTGACGGACAACCTATCAATGGTAAATTCAATAACCGTGTCTCCTTGGATCAAATTCAAACATATAACGTAGACAAAATAGAAATTGTAAAAGGTCCGAGTTCATCGCTTTATGGAAGCGAAGCAATGGCTGGAGTGATCAATATAATTACAACGAATGAGCTTTTTGAAAAATCATACGACTTTTCAGTTCGAGCAAATAATACTGAAAACAACGTTCGCAACGATGGGTTTGGAAGTGGTTCAAGTTATCTGAATTTTAAAATCAATCAACCCTTCAAAAATTTAAACATGTCCCTAAATGTTAATTTACAAGAAATCAATAGAGATCAGAGTATCGAGCTGATTGAAATAGATCTGCTGAAAAAACAGTTCTTAGAATCTATATTGAGCTTTAATGTTTTTGAAAACCACGATCTTTCTTTTAAGGTAAACACTTACGATCAATCTGAAAGTGGTAAATCAAAGCTCATGGTGACAAATACTAAAATTCAGCGAAATAATTTGTCTTTTTCCCATGCTTTCAAAAACTACACCCAAACGATCACTTCTAGTACTTATAAGAGAAATTATCTACAAAATAGACCATGGGGTGAATTAGAGCGAGATGACCTTACAAAAGAGAGCTTTATCGAATACGAAGGTTTGTTTACAAAAAAAATTGGCAAAACTGATATTAATTCTGGCATTGAAATTCACAGCGCAAGCTACTCAAGCGATAGAATTAAAGATGGAAATCAAAGCATATTAAATAAAAGTATTTTTCTTCAAACAAGTTTTGATGTTGTTGAAAAGTTCAATTTCATAATTGGAATTAGAAATGATGATTTTTCAGAATATAGCTCTGTAATTAATCCAAGAATTGGAATGATGTATTCAATAGATAAGAATTGGAAGTTAAGAACTGCTTGGGGAAAAGGATTTAGAGCGCCATCTTTTATGGAGAGATTTATTGATTGGAATCACGCACAGTTCAATTATTCTGTCCAAGGTAACTCACAGTTAAAGCCTGAGATATCTAATGGAACTACTCTTGGTGTTGAATATACAGATCCATCAAGACATCAAATAAGCCTAATGCTCTATCATACTGATTTTAGCAATCTAATCAATGACTACGTTATTCAACCAGGACTGTTGAGCTATCAAAATATTGAATCAGCGACTTTTTCCGGTTTGGAGTTAATGCATCAGTGGAAAGTTTCAAATTACTTCAATAGTAGAGTTAGCATTAATTGGCTTGACAACCGTGATGAAAAAAACAACCCTATTCCCAATACGATGCCACTTTCAATTAATGGAAACTTAAGTTATTTCAATGATAATAACGTTAGAACAACATTTATTGTTAAATGGGTTGCACCTTATTTGCCTCAAGAATTTGATCCATCTAAGGGTATCTTTGTTAATGCAGATAAAAAGCTTAAAGGTTACGCTATTATCGACCTAACTGGATCAAAGGTATTTTATGATTTTATTAATGTTAGGTTTGGAATCAATAACCTGACTAATTATATCGACAACCGTTTCGGCCCATTCGTTGGTCGAAGCGCTTTTTTAGAATTTTCAACTAATATAAATAAAGGGGAACAATAATGAATAAGTTAATAAAAATAGCACCGCTAGTTATGGCATTAATGCTGTCAGCTTGCGAGGACAAAGATACAGATAGCAATAAAGCTGAAACTCCTCAAGAGGTAACAACAACAAACGTAAATGATGGTGCCTTCTATTACAATTTAGAAGAAAAAAAACAAAATCAGAATGCATACCATATTGCATATCAAAATGTTGATGCAGGGCAAGGCTTTTCTATGCCAAGTTTTAGCCTAAGCAACTCAGTTATGCTTGCAATAGATAGTGCTTCGGATTTTGAATCGATTGAAGTAGCTCCAGCCCGTGATCAATTTGCCCCTGAAAGCGGCAGGATTCAATATGGTGGAGCAAATGCAGTTTTAACCTACAATATGGTAACGCATCAAGTTGGTGTTTCAAATGATACATACATAATTTATGACACCATAACACATAGGGTTTATAAAGTTAAGTTCGACGACTACAGTGGTGGTGTTGTGATTTTTAGATTCATGGAATTAAGCCTTTACTAGCAAGATAATAATGCGGTGTGCTCAAAAAATCTTGCACACCGCAAAAATAAGTTTTTTTTCAAAACCTATTAGCTAAATTTAAAGTATTAATAGCAGTTATTTTTTCAGGGAAGCCTGTGAAATTCAGGCACAGTTCCCGCTACTGTAATCGTTAGAAATATTTAATTCTTTTGCCATTCGAAAGAAGAAGGCATAAATATTTTGTTTAAGCGTAAGTCAGGATATCTGAAAAATAAAGCTTCATTTTATTAATAACTTTCGGGATAAGAGTTGAATTTATTAATTCTAAAAAATCCCTTAATTACATAAGGACAATCAAATGAAAAAACTTCTTTTAGTTTTTGCAGCAATCTTTACTGCTTGTGAGGATGGTGTTGTAACAAATGAATCAAGGGATTTAACCTTCGTTTCTACAGAAGGTAATTTTGGATCAAGCAATGGGTCTGTCTCGGTTTTTCAAAATGGAAAATTGATTCAGGAAGTCAAAGATATTGGCGATGTAGTTCAATCTATTTTAGTTCATAATGAAAAATTGTTTGTTGCTGTAAACAATAGCCATCTCATAAAAGCCTATCAAATTGGCGAAAATGGTCTTGAGCTTCCTGGGATATCTATTTCCACAGAAGGGTCAGGCCCAAGAGAAATGGTGGTTGAGAATAATAGACTTTATTTTACCAATTATAATACCCAGGACGTTAAGGTGTTAAACTTGTCTACATATTACATCGAGAATTCAATCCCTGTAAATGGCATGCCTGAATCTATTGTTTCAGATGGAAAGAATCTTTGGGTAGCGATCAATATGAATTCAGATTATAGCTCTGCAAGTTCCGTTGTTAGGATAGATATTGAATCAGGTAAGGTGGTTAAAACCTACGAAGTTGGTAAGGGTCCCCAGCAGCTTTTGATTGATGGTGATAATTTATGGATAGCACGCACCTATTATAGCTCAGATTATTTAGAAACTTATTATGGAACTAGTAAAATTGATTTGATTAGTGAAGCTGTTGCTATTTTAGACTATGGAAAAGGCACGGTATGTAGTGGCGACGTTTTTAGTTTTGATAACCGAGCTTTTAGGACTTACAATGGTGGTGCCGCTCCATTAAATGCTGATTTATCGTTGCAAACCCTATCAAAGATTGGGTCCTACGATACTAATCATTTATACTCTGCTAGTGGAAG
>CEOJ01033311.1_pt1 | contig 15039 bp, 15 predicted proteins | sample 530281 | NCBI WGS metagenome assembly CEOJ01 (sample SAMEA2619879, study PRJEB7988) | marine metagenome | isolation source: saline water (ENVO:00002010), including | reverse complement strand
ATGTGCGACTCTGCATTACCCAAGTCACCGGCGAACACGCAAGCAACCGCGGTGATGAGTGTTGTTTCTAATTTGTACAAGTTATATTCTGATTTTGAACCAGTTGTCGGCTGGAAATGAATTTCTGAGAGAACCGCTGCAGATTCTGACCAGTTACCCTCCTCTACGCCCAATCTCTTGGCTAAAGAAACACGAACAGGCAAAACGCATTCCTCGAACGAGGCTATTCTTGGCTGCGTCTTGCGTAAAATCGTATCAGCTAGCAGCTTGTGCGCAGCGAAATCCAGATCTGCGAATCCCTTCGACATTTGTCTGATGATTTCCTTCGATATCGCGAGCGGAACATTGTCCGAGACGACTGTCACCGAACGAAATATTCGCGTCAGTCTCGCCGTCTCTTCAACCAACCGGAATCCAACCCCGGGGCGCGTACGTCGCGTCATCCACGCGACGCGAGTCCGCGCGGAACGAACGTCAAAGTCATCGATACGCGCGCGACGAGACGGATCGGTACGCACTGTGATCCACGAAGGCTTCCAAGCCATCGGACGTCGTTCCCACGACCACCTCTTTCGCCAACTTTTCATACTCGTGGAGCCGGTGCGACTGGTCCTGCTCGAGCGTGATCGCCCGCAGACGTTCGTCCAATGACGACATCTCCCTTCCCTCGTGTGGACGATCGTCGATCGAGGGAAGACGCGCGAGAGGTCGTCGGCCAAGTTATGACGTCGAATTCGGTCGAATCGAAAGTCGGATGTGTCCCACCCCGCGACAGTGCGCGGCGCACGAGGGCAGACGCGAGACCACGGAGCGCTGAGGCGGAGCGTGGGTCGATCTCTCGATGCCTCGAGCGCCTCGTCGTCCGCTCGCATCGCTGCGCACGGCGAATCGAGGGTACGATGCTTCGTGTTCGTTTGAAGCCGCGGCCCGGCCGAGGCAGCGTAAACGTGAATCGGAGTTCGACGGGCCGAGGTATCGCGCGCGAAGGTCGCGCTTGGGATGGAGGATGGTGTTTGCGTCGTTCTTCGCGTGCGCGGTCATCGTGGGAGCCATGATGAGGGGCATTCAGTTCGCAGACGCCGGCAACGCGTTCGTGCGGCAAGTCGCCGTGGGAGACCTCGGGTTCACAGGGACTGCGGGACCACCGGGTAGGAGCGGCCATGCGGCCGTCGTGACGGATGAATCAGAAATGTTCATCTTTGGTGGACGAGCCTCCAGTTCGAACGGTGATTTCTTGAACGATATGTGGCTGTACGATTGGAACACAGGGTCGTGGGTGGCGTACACGCCGAATGAACTTCTGTGTGACCAGTGTTCGACTTGTCAAGAAACCGGAACGACATGCTATGACTGGACTGGGTTGAGACCTTACAGTAGTCCTAAATTAGCAGAAGGAAAAAACAGGCGAGAGCGTGAGATACCGAGCGGAAGAGCTGATCATTCAATGGTTCTTGTGCTCAACCGGGAGACCGGGAAGCGAGACACCATAGTCATGTTTGGTGGCGAGAGCATCGATTGCCAAGACTATTGTGACGACGTGTGGCACTACAACATTCCGAACAATGTATGGACCAAACGAACGTTTACAAATTCGGATGATCGTCCCGTGAGGAGATGGAAACATGCTATGACAGACTACTATGATGGGATGTTCATGTTCGGAGGTCACTCGCAGCGATTGCTCACCACAGCGGCCACTTTAGCGAATCTAAGCAGTGACGAAGCGTTTTACTATGACACAGATGCAGATTACGATTCCACTAGACCACTTTTCATGGCAGACTTGTGGCTTTACAATGCAACGGATCGTAAATGGGAATACATAAATCCAAGCTGCACGACGTGCGATGCGAATGGTGTAGAAGCTGACGGAACAGGTGAACTCGACTTGGACGGACCTCGGGGGCGGATAAAAGCGAGTATGATCACCTACCAGGACTCGCTCTATGTGTTCGGTGGATATGCTTACGGTGGAGACTCGAACTTCCAACAACTTTATCCAGTGCCGTCTGAGTGCACGGGGAGCGGTGATACCTGCCTTCCACGGGAGCAGTTTTATGCATCCCTGGAAACCAAATTCTTTCTAAATGATCTCTGGAGATACGATATTTTATTGAAGAGTTGGACAGAGCTAAAGAGTCCTGAAGCCTATAGTCAAAGACCAACGCCGAGGTACGGCCACACTGCAACTGTGATACAAAAAGATGGAGACGCCATTATGCTCGTTCACGGGGGACGCACGTGGGAAGACGAGATTGGGGATGTATGGCAATACAACTTTTCATCGAACGTATGGACTTCGCTAGAATCTGAGGGAGAAATCCCATCGCGACGATTTGGATCAATCATGGTCCCTGTTGGTCAATCTTCATCATTCAGAACAGGTTCTACACGTCAGGCTGGACGAGCCTTGATATTCGGAGGATTCGGTTGCTTGAAAGGCAAGTCCTACATCGGAGCTATAACTTCTTTAGCCGATGCACTGGCCACGCAACAATCAGGTACAGCGGGTAGAACATACGTGAATGACGAGACTGGAGAGGTCGTGAATTGGGCGAACAAGTACAGCGTTTCGAAGGATGGCAAACTTGTAGTCAACGCAAGAACTCTGGAAAGCGCTGGAGATCCAGCGTTCCGTGCCGTTGAGGATGGAACGACGCAGGTACAAACTGTGACTGGATACGGGGAAGTCATTTGTACTGAGACGCTCAGCGATCTCTGGCAATATCTTCCAGATGAATGTCCGAATGACTGTAGTCGAAGTGGAACTTGCAGGTTCAATACGTGCATCTGTTCAACTGGATTTTATGGTAAAGATTGTTCACAACCCATGTGTCCAAGCTCGAGCTGTGCATTTGATCACATCGGTCGTGAAATGATCTGTCAACATTGCAATGGCCGAGGTAGATGCGTCGATGGTACCTGTATTGAGTGTGAATTCCCATACGTCGGCGAGAGCTGTGAGAGAGTCGGTCTCTGTAAGACGTGTGACTGCTACACCGAACATAACGAGCCTGTGCCGGAAAATTTGGACTGTGGTTTTGAAGAGAGGTTATGTGTGAATAATCCATCTACGTCCAGTACGCAAGAGTGTTCAGGTAACGGCTATTGTGTGAACGGAGAATGCCAGTGTTTTCCTGGATTCACTGATAGCATGGTAGTTACTCGGGTAGCCGACGTTCGTTTCCCCGCGAACGTCATAAACGGCACAGTCACTCCGGCACCAGAATGCGGTTACGATGAAACAGCTGCAAATAAATATAATCCTGCACTCATTACGGATGAATGCGTACCAACGTATTACGCAGACTGTGGTGACTTTCTGTACATGATGGCAAGTTCGCGATGTTCACAAATATTCGTAGCTCTCCTTGCGGCGGCGATTTCATTTGAAGCCCTCATCAAGTTGTAAAAGAAAGCGTAGAACGTAGAATGAGATTACAGAGCAACGCATCATTCATGAGCATTAGATTTTCATCGGTTCGACAACCTCTCGGTGCCTGTTGGGCTGGAGTCAAGCTGTCCTCACTGTGGGTTCGCCGTGATCACCCTCCGGACGTAGTTCTGCGACGCATCGACGCATTGAATTTGATCGTTGTCGTCTTCATCGGCGTGGAGCGGGGTTCCTATAGTGAATTCGCTCGAGAGGATGTCGAGAGAAGCTCGCGCTTCAACGTCCGACGATGCGGCGGTTCCGGAGCAACTGCTCGTCGAAGAGCTCATTTTATCCCAGTCCGGTGGGAAGAACTGTCGCTCGGTGGATATACAGGCTATATCGCGTCGCGTTCAAAGAATCAAGCGGATCGTTCGTGCAGACATAGCGAGTACGATTTGCGGAGAGCAGGAGGAGAGGCTTGCACAAGCAGCTCTGCATCTTTGGCGAGCAAAGATGCACGTGCAACTGTCCAACCTTTACTCTGAAAAGTCATGGGATGGGATGAAATTTCCGCGCAAATATTTTCTGAAGTACAGAGGTTTTGGACCGATGCATGAACGAAGTGATCTGGTGCACTTCAGAAAACTCTTCTTGCAGTGTGCTTTGCCGAGTGCCGAACGTGCTTGTGACTTGGCCCCGTTTTCATACGAGTGCGTGATGCTAAAGGCGTGTATTCTGTGTCTTCTTATTGGTTTCGGTGGCTACATGAGTGAAACTCATTGCGAGAAGGCCCTGGTGACATGTCGGCGTGCCATGACGTTGCACCGCATGCCTCAAATTGCTGATGACAGGGAACGAGCTATCCTTTACAACTCTGCACAAGACAGAACGTCAGCAGATGCGAGCGTGGGTGCACGTTCTGATACTTGTATGGGATCGCTGTGGGATATGGCTATTTTTGCGGCGCATTTGGTCGCTGAAAAGCGTGGCGGCTGGGACGCCGACACACTCTGGGCGGACAGACACACGACTACTTCGCCTGTTGACACCAGCGCGCGGAAATTTTGTATCAACGAACTTCCGATAGACTCGCTGGAAGAACTCGTCGCCTGGAATATGTGGGGAAGTAAGTGGCCGGGATTGGAAGATAAAGACGCTCTCCAGGACATTTTAACAACAAGTGCCGATAGTCAGTAGCAAATAGAAAATTAATTGTAATTAATTAGAACTGCGTCTCTGTATTCCAATTTCTTCGAATTCGCCGACTAAATCAGAACGCAACAGCCAACGTGCGTGCAATGCACATGCTACTCAAAAAATTGATTTCGAATTCTTTCGAATGATTGAAAATTCGCAGATTCCGAAATTATAGCTAGAGTCGAATTAAATTAATTATCTTGTCCTTCCTCCAACACGGACAGTACACGTCCAGCGATCGCTCTCCCGTCAAGTATCACGGAAGATTTAAGAATATAGACACTTTTGGTACCACGACAAAGGCGTGATCTTCAACGTGCTCGCCGTACTGATGGTTTGAGTCGAGGATGCTGGGCGTCGTACGTTATGATGTATGAATTATTATTTCGCGGGATGAGAAATATGTTTAATCGTCTGCAAATGTATTAGGTCAGAAGTTGATTCGCCACGATGACATGAGAATGAATGTACGACGAACATGTTTGTTTTAATGGATAATCAAGCAATTTCATGAAAATTATTTATTAAATTATTTTCTAACAGCACCAGGAGTATCATAATTCTCCATGAACCACTTCACAGTCGTGGCCATGGCTTCATCGAACGGAGTAAACTTAAAATCAGGAAGGTATTTGCGAAGTTTAGCGTTGTTCGCAGTCTTCTTAAATTGCCCGTCAGCCTGTTTTCGAATCATCTGTCAGTATTTAATTATTTTTAATTTAAGAAAGCAACGCACCTTAGAAGTGTCAAAGTTGACCTCTCCCTGGAAGTCAAGCGCCTTCGCGACTGATCGTGCGACATCCGCGATGCTAACTTCTTCTTCTTCACCGACTTTTACGATAAAAAGCACGCGTTGTCAGTCAAGCAGTCGAGCAAATAAAAATAATTAAAACTCGCATCACGCGGTTGGAATCACAATAAACGCTCTCTGACGCACCTGAAAGAATGATGGGATCGGCCTCTTCGTACTCACGCATCGTCCAAATCATCAGCTTGGCGAGATCGGTGGAAAAGATGAACTGTCTCAACGGTTTCCCAGATCCCCAGATGGTGAAAGGTTCACCCTTTTGCTTGCACAGGTAACCGCGGTGAATCAAGCCAGGGATAACGTGGCTGTCGTCGAGGTGAAAGTTGTCGTGCTTCCCGAAGATATTCGTCGGAATGACCGCAGTGAAGTTGCAACCATGTTGCGCCTTGTACATGCGGTTTTGGACGTCCACCATACGCTTCGCGTACGCGTAGCCTTCGTTGGAGAAGTGCGGCGGGCCGTTGTGAATCATGGTTTCATCGATGGGAAACGTCGTCTTGTCCGGAAAGATGCAGGTCGACAGGCAAGACACGAGCTTCTTGACACCTAAGATGTGTGGAAAGATGAACGTCAGTGTTCCATCGTCTGCGCTTCGAGTACCGATACGAACCTCGTTTATGGCACTCTTGGAAGATGTTGTCGTTCATTGCGATGTTATTCCTCCAAAACTCCACCTTGTATTTCTAGTGCACGTAACAAGCAGTCATCGGTCAGTCAATCTCCATCATCGCGGTCACGGCCTGAAGCGATCGTTGTCGAAATTAAACGTTCTTAAGCTTCGCCACGCACCATGTTCGCGAACAAACCGCCAACTTGAGCCGCAAGATGAATGACGTGCGTCGGCTGGTACTTGTCAAACATAGCAGCCGTGGAAACCGGATCACACAAGTTCGCATCCTGCGCGAGAGGGATGAAATCACCGGTCAGTGACGCTCTCTTTCGCTCCACCCTTCCTCTACGCGCGTGCGTGCGGTGTCCGACGCGCTTCGCCTCCGGAACGCTTTTTCCGGACGGTCACATCTCCACACTCGTGCTCCGCTCCATCTTCTTTCTCCCCGAGCCTCGGTCGTCGTCGCACCTTGGAAGAGGCGAAAATCCACTCCTCGTCCTCGGGCTTGGTCTCCTCGATCACTTCGCGAATAGCGCTCCCGACGAGACCGCTCCCGCCGGTGACCAGCACGACCTTCTTCTCACCCATCTCCTTCGACCAGAGTCTCCCTCTGGAGGGTCGAGACGTTCGGATCTTCGTCGTACCCCATCCACTGGAGTCACGAACCTCGACGTGAGGGACTCCGAGCTCTCGAGCCGAGCCGAGGCGAGCCGCAGTTCGAGGACGCGCGACGACGCGACGGGACGCGACGCGACGTTCGCGCGTCATGGGCGACGTCGGCGAGGACGAGGCGACGACGACGACGACGGGCGGGGCGAAGTCGTTCGGGTTTAAGAAGCGGGGCGCGGGGGCGAGAGCAAACGTGCGAAAACGTCCAGCGGCGTCTTCGTCGGATGAGGAAGACGGCGACGACGGACGAGGTGGGAACGCCGGGGAAGACGCGGACTCGAGCGGGCGTAAAAAGCGAAGCGCGGGTCTGGTCGCGTCCTCGCGCGATGCAAAGGCGAAATACGAGAGGTTTGCTTTCGAAGGCACGAAAACTGTGAATTCGCGCGGTGACATGGGCGCGACGGCTGAGCTCGAGATTGACACTCACAAGGACATGGATGGACGAGCGATGCGTGAACAAGTGTTGAAGCACGCCGTGGACCGTGCAGACGGATTTGAAGATGATAAAGTGTACCGAGGAGCGAACGCATACGTAGACTATAGAGCAGGATTTAGACGCGAACAAACCATCGCGAGCGAAAAAGGTCGAGGAGCGCATGGACCGATGCGAGCTGCGACGAATATACGTTCGACGTTTGTGATGGATTACAAACCTGATATTTGCAAAGATTACAAGCAGACTGGTTTTTGCGGATGGGGAGACGCTTGCAAGTTTTTGCACGACAGAGGTGACTACAAACAAGGTTGGCAGCTCGACCGAGACTGGGAGCTCAAAGAAAAAGCTCGCAAGGCAGCCGAGGCACGCATGGCGAAATTGGGCGAAGACGGCGACGCGGAGGAATCAGACGAAGAGATAGAGGACGATTTGCCCGAATCCTGTGCCATCTGTGGCACCCATTGGATGAATGCCAAATTTCCAGTCGTGACGACGTGTGGACACTACTTCTGCGAACGATGCGCGCTGCAGCATAACGGCAAGGAAAACACGTGCTTTCAATGCGGAAAGGACACGGGTGGGACGTTTAATGCGGCAAAAGATATCTTAAAACGTGTCAAAGAGTGCAAAGCGAGCGGCAAGGCGTGGGGCGTACGACGGAAGAGGGAGAAACGCACGGCGGACCAAGCCGCGTCAAACGCCGCGGGATGGGTTCTCGGGTGAGCCATGTGTACGATACGATAGATGTAGATGCGTTGTCCATAATGAATAAAATGAATGATTAAATTACATTTTCGTCGCCTCCTCGGGCGTCATCGTCACCATCTCGTTGACCGCGTGGACCTGGTCTTGGAGCTCCAACCAGATGCACTTGTACACCATGCGTTGTCTGTTCACCGAACTCTTCCCCTCGAACGCCTGGGAGACCACCTTGATGGACACGTGCCTCCCGTTCCCACTCAAATCGTTCACGTCCACCGACCGCGCCTCGAGTCCCTGCGATATTTTCTCTCGCATCTGTTCCATGAGCGCGCTCGTGATGTCGTTACCCTCCCCTCCCGTCGCGAACGTTCTCCCCCGCCGTTCGAACGCGCGTCTCGCCGCGACGCCGACGACGCGGTGATTTCCCTCTCTCACCGCCGTCATCGTCGGCACCACTCGTCTCAGCGTCGACATCGACACCCCGCGCCACATCGTCCTCGTCCTCGTCCTCGTCCTCGCGTCGTCGCGCCCCCCTCTCGCGCCCGCTCGACTCGACGACGCCCGGTGCGGTGCCATTCGGAATTCGGAAACCAACCGTTTTTTTAGTCAGGAATCGTAAGTGGGTCCACCATGACCCATAGTTAAAGAAGTAAAGTGCTATGTATTTCAAACACATATCTCTCAACCCTACCAGTCCACGCTCGACCTCCCCGATCGCGGTGTCGGTGCGTTTTCATTTTCTCTCCTTGGTCTCGTCCCCATCGATCGTCGACCGGATGTCGACCGGGCGAACGCGCGCGGTGGTGAAGCCATCGACGGTGGCTCGAGGGGAGAGACGGAGACGAGCGAGCGTCGGGAGAAAAGGGTCGTCGAGTCGACGCGCGGTGGCGACGCGCGATGACGACGGCGTCGATGAGGTGCGGTATCACTCGTGGCGAGGACATCGAGTGGGATATCGCACCAACGGCGAGAGTGGGGCGGCCGTGGTGTTGATTCACGGTTTTGGGGTGTCGAGTTATCAGTTTCGAGAAAATTTGGAGGCGTTGGGGGCGAATCATCGCGTTTTCGCGTTGGATTTGGTCGGGTTTGGGTCGTCGTCGCAACCGGATGCAGAGTACAAGATGGAATTTTGGCGAGACCAAGTGATCGATTTCGTGGAAAACGTCGTCGGTGAGCCCGCTGTTCTCGTCGGTAATTCTATTGGTTCGTTGACCGCGGTCCACGTGGCCGCGGAGTCGCCCGGATCTACGAAAGGTATCGCGTTGGTCAACTGCGCCGGCGGAATGAATAACAAGGTGAAACGCTTGGACGGCGACTTCGATGGGTACGGGTTTCAATACAAATTGATCGTTCCCATCTTCAGCGCGGTCCTAGCCTTGATCGATACCGTGCTGAAAATCGAACCCATCGCGAAACCACTGTTTGATAACGTGAGAGGCGAAGAAAACGTTCGAGGAGCGTTGGCGAACGTCTACATGGATCCCAGTCGCGTAGACGATGGACTGGTGCGCTCAATTTGCGATGCTGCGAGTCGAGAGGGCGCTTTCAAGGCGTTCGTAAATATTCTCACGGGGCCGGCGGGGCCGCGACCGGAGGAGCTGATGCCTAGCGTGTCTTGCCCAATGCTCATCATGTGGGGGACGAAGGACACCATCACGCCTCTCAATTTCCCGCTGGGTCAATATTTTTATAACCTGCCAAAAAGTCGGGAGTTCAGAACGGATTTCGTGCAGTTTGACGGAGAGGGACACTGCGTCCAAGACGATAATCCGAGACTCGTCAACGATGCCCTCAACGACTGGGTCGCAACCTTAAACTAACGCGCTGTTGTTATTATTCTATTATTCGTACACTCGTCTGTAATCGCTCGTCGTCGTCTACTACCCCAACACAATGATATCCACGTCATCGTGCGCGCCCTGTAAGAGCATCTCCCCCTCGAACGTTATCTTCTTCCTCTTTTTCGCCGCCCGCAGCGTTCCGTTCAACGCTTCAAAGATGTTCGCGCACTGTTCGTCTCGAACCAACAGTCCAAACTTCACCACCACGCCTCGATCCTCCATCGTTCCGAGCCTGCGACACTCGCGCACGAGGGCGTCCACCTCGGCCTCGACATCCATTTTCGAGCGCCGTCGACTCTCGAAAACAGTCACCTCACGCACGCGCAATCACCCATCACCCATCACCCATCAATCGCATCCAACGACCCGAACGAGGTGCCGATGATAGTTTTACGGTTCATGACTCGTCGATGGGAGGACCCCGAGCGCGGCCGCGGCCGCACACGTGGCGACGTGGCATCGGTCTCGCGCGCGACGCGCACAGAGGGACGCGAGGAGGGACCCGCGAGCGTGGTCGCGGAGGCGATGGACGTCGGAAGAGAGGACGACGCGCGTCGAGAGGGCGGTGCGCGCGGGGACGCGCGGGACGGAGACCGCGCGAGAGGCTGCGATGTGAGCGGTGGAGATGGACGAATGGAGGCGAACGCTCGCTCGTCGTCGAGCGCGCGCGCGGACGAGGGGAACTGGAACACGGCGGAGTTGCATCGGAGACTCGTGGACCTGAACATTCACGCGTCTACGTCGGGATCGAGCGATCGAGAGAGTCGAGGGACGGACGGCGGGTCGACGAGCGAGCCTTCGGGGACGTCGAGCGGAACTCCCACGGGGGTGCTTCCGACGAAGCACACGTCAAAGATGACGACGAAAGAAGTGAAACTCGGTGCTCGTAGCTTTGATTCCTTGAATGAGTACATTTTGATCAAGGATCTGGGGCGTGGATCGCACTCAAAGGTGAAATTAGCGATGAATCAACAGGACAATCGGCTCTACGCGGTCAAGTGGACCCACTCCAAAGTGGGGTGTTTGAAGGCGGTGCGGAAAGAGATTGCCGTTCTGAAAAAGTTGAATCATCCCAATATTCGTACGTTACACGAAGTGATCGACGATGAGTCGAAGAAGGAGCTCATCTTGGTCTTAGAGTACTGTCAACGTGGGTCGATATTCACACGGTTCAACACGGTTCCCATACAGGAACGCATATTACTGCGTTACGCTCGGGACATAGTCCTCGGTTTGGATTACCTTCATTCGTTGCACATTGCTCATATGGATCTTAAACCGGAGAATATGCTTTTATGCGCAGATGGTGAAGTGAAGTTGGCGGACTTTGGGGTGAGTTTCATCCACGACTTGGTGGCTTCGGATGGAGTCGAGAAACGTCTCGTCGGAACACCTGCTTTCGTAGCCCCAGATTGCTTGGATGAATCAGGTTACGATCCTTTCAAAGCAGACATATGGTCACTTGGCGTGTGTTTTTACTCGATGGCCACGGCGAGGGTACCATTCACAGGTAAGTGTGTGCATCAGATTGTCGCCAACGCGCGCAGTCAAGACGTCGATTTCCCAGATACTCAGAAGTTGTCGGAGACTTTCGAAGATCTACTTCGAAAGATGTTGTGTGTTGATGCTACAAATCGTCTCACGATCGCCGAAGTGATGCAGCATCCTTGGATCACGCGGGACGGCAAGGAACCACTTGCCCGTCCGCTCACCGAGTTGCCGCACGCCATGGTGGAAATCACAGAGGAAGAAATCGCTAGCGCTATCAGAACTGATCCGCTCGCTGCTTTACTACAACCTGCATTTTCATTGGTAGAATTCAGTGATGGTGAGATTCTCATGCACAAAGGAGCGATTGGAGAGGTGATGTACTTCATCAATGAGGGATATTGCGAAGTACTGATAGACGCAGTCGGAGTCGACTTGGACACGATCGATCAAGAGAAGGAGTCAGACGTTCTCGTTGTGCGTGAAGCGGGAGAAATAGTCGGTGAAATCGCATTTTTGAAAGCAATGCAAGGTATACGAGAGAAGTCACTCGCCCACGGGTACCGCACTGCGACCGTGCGGGCAAAGGGTCCGGTCAAGTGTCTCGCCGTCACCGTTAAAGACATGTTGTCGGCACTCGGCAAGGACGAACCCTCGCGAGTTCGGGTCGTGCGTAGCGCTAGCTTCAAACTAGAACAAAACGAAGAAGTCCGGCTTCAGCTTAACGTCAACTCTCAAAAGAATGTTGGCGCTAATGAGATCGAAGAAAAGGCGCCATTCAATCCGTCGCGCGCAGTCAAAGTCCTGTACGCTGAGGATAGCATGCCTACGCAGATGATTGTCAAAGCCTTTTTCAGAAAAATTGGTCACGTCGAAGTCACGATCGCAGCGGATGGTAAAAAGGCGTTGGGCGCACACGCGAACCCTGAAAATAATTTCGATTTGATTCTCATGGATTGCCAGATGCCCATCATGGACGGGTTTGAAGCTACGCAAAAAATTCGTTCACTCGCACCACCGAAATCGTTGATACCGATCATTGGCGTTTCTTCAGGGATAGAAGGAATAAGTGACGAGTGTTTGCAAGCTGGGATGAACGACTTCACCCCGAAACCGTTGAATGTCCAGAAGTTGGTCGACATGATGAAAAACAATCTCCCTGAACTGTTCGTCGACGCGCGCGAAGAATGAAAGTGACACAGAATGGGTTCGAATCACGGCGTCAAGACGGAAACTATTATACAACAAATTGTAATTATTATTGAGCGCACGCTATCAAATGAACTATCACGGATGGACTATTTCAAGCGCTCTTCCTCCCGCTCGCTTTTCTCGGCATCGTCAACGCAGCGGCAGACCAGAGCGCAGTCTCGAGCTTAGACGCGGTGAGATCTTCGGCCCCGAGTTCATCGCTACGTTGCTGCAGGGCCTTCATGAACTCTCGGTATCTTGGAAGAGAATAGCGATCTTTATCGTTGTTTCCGTTTCCAATCACGACTGCCAAAGCTTCGTCCGAAAAGAAAGGAAAGCGGTCGTCGGCACACGACATGAAGGCGCTCGCCGTTGCCGGACCGCATCCTCTCAAAGCAATCAAAGGATTCATCGCATCCACCAGATCTCCTTTCCCTTTACGTCCGTCTTTACTATGCGCGAGAGCGAAGGCCTCTTTGCTCGCTCGTACGATCGCATCGTCGTCCAGCGCTCGCGCGTACTTCATCAATCCCGGACGAAACTTTCCTCTCGACAGCTTCCAATCCACCACCTTGACGTATTCATCTTTAAAGAGTCTCGCCCCCGAATCTCTCGACCCACCCCCCTTTTCGGCGCGCGACTTCACCCTTCGAGGAAGTTCTATCCGCACGAACGCATCGAGCGCCTTCAACCGTTCGCCCCTGTTCAGCGCGTCCAGACGGGCGTCGTACGCCTCGATCGCGGTTCGCCACGCCTCGACGGACGTAGATTTCCAGAGCGTCACCGCGTTCGGGTGCGCCACCGGTGGCATGACGGCGGCTCGACCGCGGTCCGCGGCGAGCGCGAGACGAGACGAGAGGGCACAGTGACGCGCGACCTCACTCGCCCTCTCGTCTCGTCTCGACATGGGAGGCGCCGTGGATCGACGGGAGAGGGACACCGCGGAGACGACGAGCGCGCGAGAGGGAGGGGGGAAGAAAAACCCAGCGGCGAGCTTCCTCGGCGGCGCCTCGGCGGGATTGGTGGCGAGCGCGCTCTTACAACCGTTCGAGGTTGTCAAGACGAAGATGCAGGCGGAGAAGCTCAGGGGCGCGCGAGGGATGGTCACCGTCGCGTCGAGCGTGGTGAAAAAGAACGGGGCGAAAGGTTTGTGGAGCGGTGTGAGCGCGTCGATGGTGAGGACGACGGCTGGGGCGGGCTTGTACTTTTTTCTGCTCGAACGCGTGACGAAGGAGCTCGCGTCGAGCTTTAACAGAGAAAAAGCCACCTCATTCGAGCGATCGGCGATGACCTTCGGGGCTGGATGCTCGGCGAGAATGGTCGCGGCCGTGCTTTTGAACCCAATCACCGTGGTGAAGACTCGGATGGAGTACGCCGGTGCGGGAGGTGGGACGACGAGGGGACTGGTGTTGACGTTTGCGAACGTCGCGCGAAAAGAAGGGGCAGGGGGCTTGTTTTCAGGATTGGGTAGCACGGTCGCTCGAGACGCACCGTTTTCTGGATTAAATTTACTATTATTTACTCAGACCCGGTCTTTCATGCACGAAGTGGCGCGCATGCAGCAGCGCGAGGCGGGCGCCGTGGACACCTTCATCGCGGGGGCTCTCGCGGGAGCCGGGGCGACTTTCATCACGCACCCGCCGGATGTCATTCGGACGCGTGTCCAACTCGGGCGGATGATGACGTCGGGTCAGGGCGCGGGGAAAGCGCCGGCGATTTCACTTTTGAACATCTTGAAGGAGGAGGGCATCCAAGCGCTCTGGGTTGGATCGTTACCGAGAGTGGCGCGTAGAACGCTTCAGCAGGCGATTACGTGGAGCATGTTTGATTTCGTGTCGCGATCGCTCGGGGGAAGCGACATCTTTCAGCGCTGATGATCGTAAACTTTAGGTGTGTAGCAAAAGCTGTGATGTAGCAAAAATTAAAAGCCTCTTCAAATATCGATGAACAAATTCGCCCTGACGACGGCGTCGAGGGGCATTCGAAGACGCCACTCACGACTCTTCTTGTTCATACCCATTCCCTTTTTCGCCGGACGATTCGCCGGCACGTCCGCGAGCTTCCACTCCACCTCCGAATCCGTGATATCCGTGATCTCCATCGTTTTCGTCACGTTCGCTTCGGAGTCCGGATCTTCCGCCTCTCCCTTGTACGTGACGTCCATGACGAGCTCGCGAAAACGCTTCAAGTCGCCGGGCACTCGCAGCTTTCTCGTCGCCCCTGGGCTCGCCACCTCCACCGCGACGTCGTCCGGAAACCCACGCTCATCTAAGATCGCGTTGTGCGCGCGCACGATGGTCGTCAACTCATCCAGCGTCGGCGATCCAAACTTATCCTTCAACTTATCCACGCTCACCAAGACGCGCCGACGCGCCGGGTTCACGCGAAACGAGAAAATATCATACTCACCCCTCAAACCGTCCCCCTCGAGCGCCTGTCGAAGGGCATCCAGCGCCATCTCCCCGTACTCCGTCCCCGCGGTATCGATCGAGTCTCCATCCTCCTCGCTCTCCTCGTCCGCGCGCACTTCCTCCTCGACGTCAAAGTCCTCGTCGAGCGCCGTCTCGGCGTCGACGTCGACGTCCGTCTTCGATTTCCCTCGATTCTCCGATGATTTCCCCGCGAACGCGCGCGCACACCTCCGCGCGAACGCGAATTCTCTCCCGCGTCCTCCTCGTCCTCGCATCGCGCGCCTCGTCGTCGTCGTCGTCGTCGTCGTCG
>CEOJ01014986.1_pt1 | contig 15267 bp, 12 predicted proteins | sample 530281 | NCBI WGS metagenome assembly CEOJ01 (sample SAMEA2619879, study PRJEB7988) | marine metagenome | isolation source: saline water (ENVO:00002010), including | reverse complement strand
AACATTTTTAAAATAATAAAATAGCCTTAACTAGCATACTATAGGAAATACAATTGCCAGCGAAAAACATAGATGAACTAATAGCCCTCTGCAAAAGGAGGGGTTTTATTTTTCAGTCGAATGAAATTTATGGTGGAACCCAAGGCCTTTATGACTATGGGCCACTCGGCGTGGAATTAAAGAACAATTTGAAGAATTCCTGGTGGAAATCAATTGTCTATGAAAGGGATGATGTTGAAGGTCTTGATGCCGCAATACTAACTAAAAGCACTGTTTTAAAGCATTCAGGCCATGAGGACACTTTTTCTGATCCTATGGTTGATTGTAAGTCATGTGGAGAAAGGTTTAGAGCAGACCAAGTGCCTGACTATTGTAAAAAGGAAGATTTAACTGAGCCTCGTCAGTTTAACTTAATGTTCAAAACAAATATTGGTCCTGTGGATGACGGGAAAAGTTTTGCATATTTAAGACCAGAAACAGCTCAAAATATCTTCACTAATTTTAAAAATGTTGTCGACTCTACAGCCAGAACAGTTCCATTTGGTATTGCACAAATGGGAAAAGCATTTAGAAATGAAATTACCCTTAAAAGCTTTATATTTCGGGTAAGAGAATTTGAGCAGATGGAGTTAGAGTTTTTTGTTCGTCCCGGAGAGGATGAAAAATGGCATAAAAGCTGGGTGGATTCGAGAGTTCAGTGGTGGAAAGACCAAGGAATAGCAGATGAAAGTCTTGAGCTATTTGAAGTCCCTAGCGATGAATTGGCACATTATTCAAAAGCAACAGTGGATATTATGTATAGATTTCCACATGGAGTTGAAGAGCTAGAAGGAGTTGCAAATAGAACGGACTTCGATCTTGGTTCGCATTCAAAAAGTCAAAATGAACTTAACATTAAGGCTAAAGTAATGGAAAACAAGCAGTCAAATTCAAAGCTGGCTCTTCAAGATGAAAATAATAATTGGTTTGTTCCTTTTGTAATTGAGCCCTCTGCTGGTGTTGATAGAGGTGTTTTAGCTATTTTAAATGAAGCTTATTGTATTGAAGAAATTGAAGGTAAAGAGCGTGTTGTGCTTAAATTAAAGCCCCATTTAGCCCCGATTAAAGCTGCGGTTATGCCTCTAAAGAAAAATGACGAAAAAATAGTGGGTCTTGCAAAAAAGGTAAAAGATAAATTACAAAAATTAGGCCTTGGTAGAATTCTTTTTGAGAATAGTGGCAATATAGGTAAAAATTATCGCAGACATGATGAGGTTGGCACCCCTATTTGTATTACTGTTGATTTCGAATCCTTGGACAATGAAACAGTTACAGTTCGAGATCGTGATAGTATGGAACAAGAAAGAATTACACTAAACGAAATTTCAGAGCATCTTAAAAAGATTTTTTAGTAGTCAATATTTTCAGCTCTTAAAGCATTATCATCAATAAATTCTCTTCTGGGTTGAACCTGATCACCCATTAATGTTTCAAAGATGTCATCAACAAGCTCTCTTGCATCGTCTAAGGTAATTTGTACGAGTCTTCTGTGTTTAGGATCAAAGGTTGTCTCCCATAATTGTTCAGGGTTCATTTCTCCAAGCCCTTTATATCTCTGTATCTCAGGAGATCTTGATCCTTCAGCAGAATCATTTCTAATATCTTTGAGAATAGTATCTTTTTCCTCTTCATCTTTTGCATAAAATGTTTTTCCGCCTTTTTTAATTTTATAAAGAGGTGGTAACGCTAAGTAGATATGTCCTTTTTCTAACAAATCGAACATTTGGTTGTAGAAAAATGTCAGAAGCAGTGTTCTAATATGAGATCCATCGACATCAGCATCTGTCATTATTATTATTCTATGATATCGAAGTTTGTCTAAAGAGAATTCATCTATACCAATACCTGTGCCAAGTGCAGTTATCAGCGTTCCTATTTCATTAGATGAGAGAACTTTGTCTAGTCTTGCTTTTTGTACGTTTATAATTTTCCCTTTTAAAGGCAATATAGCTTGAAAGTTTCGGTCTCTACCTTGCTTTGCAGACCCACCAGCAGAATCACCCTCCACCAAGAATAGTTCTGATAGTGCTGGATCTTTTTCTTGGCAATCAGCAAGCTTTCCAGGAAGCCCACCTATGTCTAAGAGCCCTTTCCTTCTGGTCATTTCTTTGGCTTTCCTTGCTGCTTCTCTGGCGTATGCTGCTTCTAAAACCTTGCCCAATATCTCTTTAGCTTGTGCTTTGTTCGCAAGTAAAAAATCCATGAAATAATCATTAATAAGAGTTTCTACTGCCGGCCTTGCTTCGGATGATACAAGCTTGTCCTTTGTTTGAGATGAGAATTTTGGATCAGGCATTTTAAGAGAAATTACTGCAATCATCCCTTCTCTTACGTCCTCGCCTGTTATTTCTACTTCTTTTTTTCGCATTAAATCTTCTTTTTTTATGAAATTTTTAATAGCTCTAGTAAGGCCGCCCCTAAAACCAGCTAGATGCGTTCCTCCATCTACCTGTGGGATGTTATTTGTAAAGCATTGTACGTTTTCTCTGTAAGTCCCTGTCCATTGCGCAGCAATTTCAACACCAATCCCCTTCATATTGGCTTGTGCATAAAAAGGTATCCCTATTACTTCTTTTTTACCTGTAAGATGTTTTACAAACTCTAATAGCCCTCCATCAGACTTAAATTCAAGTTTTTTACCAGTTGCCTCATCAAGAACATTTATTGCTATTCCTTTGTTTAAGAAAGAAAGCTCCCTAATCCGTTTTTTGAGAATTTCGACATCAAATTTTGTTTGAGTAAATATTTTATTTGAAGGTGTAAAAGTTACTTTTGTTCCAGTATTATCGCTTTTTCCCACATTTTCTAGTTTTGTTTTCGGCTCTCCATCTGCATATTCTTGTTTGTACTTTGCTCCATCTCTTTCAATTTCTAAAATTAACTTGCTGCTCAGGGCATTAACAACTGAAACACCTACTCCATGCAAGCCTCCTGATACTTTGTAGCTATTTTCATCGAACTTCCCTCCAGAATGCAATGTAGTCATAATTACCTCTGCAGCAGAAACCCCTTCTTCATGCATGTCAACCGGTATCCCTCTTCCATCATCAGAAACTGATACAGACCCATCTTTGCCTATTACTACATCTATCTGCTTACAGAAGCCAGCCATTCCCTCGTCTATTGAGTTATCAAGCACTTCGAAAACCATATGATGAAGTCCAGTGCCGTCATCGGTATCCCCGATATACATTCCTGGCCTTTTTTTAACCGCCTCTAAACCTTTTAATACTTTAATACTGCCTGAATCGTACGTATCACCTGACATTTGACTTATCTCCTTTTTGTTCTACGTGGAACATAATAATATCTTTTTCATTAATAAAGCGTGTATTTTCTATAGATGTCATTATTGTTTGAATGCTGTTTTCTAAAAGATATTTTAACATTAAATTGCAATTATCATTATCTAATTCAGAAGAAATATCATCCATTAAAACTATTGGCTCTAGTTCGGTTTTGCTTTTAATCAGTTCTCTTTGAATTAAATGCAATATTATTGCGATTATCTTTTGTTGGCCGCGGGACAATATTTGATCAGCAGGTTTGTTGTTGATGTCTAATTTAAATGTTCTTTTGTGTGGGCCGCTAGATGTTCTCTTTAAAATAATATCTTTTTCAATATTTTTAGTGAGAATTTCTGAAAAACATAATTTAGAATCATACCCTGGCTCAAATTTTAAGGACAATTTATTTATCCAGGGGTTCTTATTGCTAAAATAAGTTGCAATATCGCTATTGCTAAGCAAATCATTAATTCTGTCTACTAAGTCAGAATTAGCTTTAGTTATTTTTGGTTCTAATTCAATTAATTTCTTATCCCAATATGATATCTGCTCATAGTCCTTTATTTTCAAACACGCAGCTCTTTGGTAAATTGTTTTTTTTAATTCATTTAAGGTGTGTTTGTTTTCTTGTTCTACGTAGAACAATATTTTGTTTAAATAGGCTCTTTTCTCTTCTGGTGATGAAGATGTAAAGAAAAATTCCTTATTTTCGACAAGACAAGTCGGGTAATTTGCGATTAATTGTGAGTAAGTTAGTGTTTTTCTTGTGTTTACTTCTAAAATTCTGCACTTTTCGTTTGTTTTTTTTGTTATTTTGATTCCGTTTGTGTCGCTGAAGGAAATAAATGTTTGTGTTAGATCATTTTTTTCTTTAATTAAATTATTTAGGTCTGTTGATCTGAAGCTTTTCGCTGATAATGCAAAATAAAATGCCTCTATAATCGAGCTTTTACCTGAACCATTTTCCCCATATACGAGGGTAATTCCTTTATTAACAGGAAATTCGAGGAATTCATAGCACCTAAAGTTTTGTAATTTTAATTCATTGACTAACACTAAAGTAGCAAAGGCATTAACACTAATGTTAGGTTTGGGTCATTACTCTTAACAAGTGCACTTTTATCATTGCCAAAACTCGTAAGTGTAATCTTCTCATCTTCAATCGTATTCAGCACTTCTTTTAAATAATTAACATTAAATGCAATATCAAATCCGTCAGAATCACCTTCAACATCAAGCTTTTCTTCAGCTGATTCTTGGTCTGGATTGTGTGCAGAAACTTCTAATAAGCCATTTTCTAACTTGAGCTTAACGCCTTTAAACTTTTCACTTGTAAGCACAGAAACTCTTGAAAGAGTGCTTATTAAATCCTTTCTGTTGATAATTATTGAGGATCCATCACCCTCCGGCACTACTTGATTGTAATTTGGGTAATTACCATCAACTAGCTTTGATTTAAATGTAAATTTTTTAGACATAAATACAATGTTGTTAGCGTTAATATAAAACTCGATCAGCTCATCATCTTTTGGAAGAATTTTCATTAATTCAACAGCCGTTTTTCTAGGTATAATGCCCGAAAAGTCTCCATCAGAGTTTAGTTTAGATTTGTAAATTGCAAGCCTATGTGCATCTGTAGCAACCATATTTAGTGATTCTGAAGACTTTTCAAACAAACAACCATTTAAATAGTGTCGCCAATCTTGGTTGGCCATTGCAAAAGATGTTTTTTGTAATAGCTCTAACATTTGTGAAGAGTTAATATTAAAAACTACGTCGCTTTTGGCTACATCAAAATCTGGGAAATCAGAACCTGGTATTGTTGATAGGTTGTACCTTCCTGAAGAAGATTTTACGGTTAACTTAGAACTTTCATCATTAAGCTCAAACGAAACTTGGCCTTCTGGAAGTTCTCTAACTATGTCTGCTGCTTTTTTTGCTGGTATAGTGGTTTCTCCAGGAGTTTCAATATTGGCGTTTTCAGCAACTATTTCTAATTCAACCTCAAGGTCAGTGCTTAAAAGCGTAACTTTGCTCTCCTCACATCTGATTAATATATTGCTTAAAATAGGTAGGGTTTGCTTTTTATCGGCAACAGCTGCTAAAGATTGAAATTCGTTGATAATGTTGTTTTTGTCAATCGTAAATTTCATTTTATGCTGACAAACTTCTTCTTAGTTTCTTGTAATCTTCGTCCACCTCTAAGCTCTCTTTCATTAGCTCTTTGGTTTTGTCACATGCATGAATGACAGTTGTGTGATCTCTGCCACCAAAAGCTTCTCCAATTTCTGGCAAACTGTGGTTTGTAAGCTCTTTGGCAAGTGACATTGCCATTTGTCTTGGTCTAGTTATGGATCTATTTCTTCTTTTAGACAATAGATCACTCAACTTAATATGATAGTAGTCCGCTACAACCCTCTGTATATTGCCTATTGTTACCATCTTTGCTTGAATTGCTAACACGTCTCTTAATGAGTCCTTTACTAAATTTAAATCAATTTCTGTTTTAGCAAATTTTGCATTTGCTGCCACCCTTTTTAGTGCGCCTTCGAGCTCTCTTACGTTCGATTTAACTTGTTGAGCTATAAAAAATGCACAATCTTCTGGAAGCGTTAAGTTTAGCTCTTCTGCTTTTTGAAGAAGGATTGCTGTTCTTGTTTCGAGAGCAGGTGGGTCTATAACTACTGATAGCCCCCACCCGAATCGTGACTTTAACCTATCCTCAAGACCTTCTATTTCTTTTGGGTAGCGATCACACGAAAATATCATCATATTTCCGCTTTCTATCAAGCTATTAAACGTATGGAAGAGTTCGTCTTGTGATTGTTCTTTGCCTGCAAAAAACTGAATATCATCAATTAGCAAGGCATTTAAGCTTCTGTAAAATTTTTTAAACTCGTTTATAGCCCCCAACTGCAAGGCTTTAACCATGTCACTAACAAACCTTTCTGAATGCACATAGCAGATTTTTGCATTTGGCCTTTCTTCCAAAAGTTTATTTCCAATTGCATGCATGAGGTGTGTTTTTCCAAGCCCAACACCCCCATAAACGAAGAGCGGGTTGTATTCAGTCTGCGATGCGTGTTCTGCAACTTGTTGTGCGGCTGCTAATGCAATTTGATTGGAGTTTCCAGGAACAAAAGATTCAAATGTATAATTTTTATTTAGTCCTGTGGTTTGTGGTTGTGTTTGTGTTGATCTTTTAATTGAAACATTGATAATAAATTTATTTCTGCCAATATTAGTCTCTAAGAAGTTGGTTATTTGTGGCAAATACTTTTCTTTAAAAAAGTCTCCTACAAAAGTGTTGGGAGCGTAAATATTGAAATTATTTTCTTTTAAATCAAATTCAAGCGGCTTTATCCAGGAATTGTATTCAGTGGAGTTGAGGTCTTTTTCGAGCTCTTTAACACCTTTGTTAAATATATTTATAGTAGAAACCTTGTTAGACATGACGATAAGTTTATAATACTTAAGCTTTTATAAACATGGAACAATTGTATTGATTTTTTGTTAAAAAACTGTGGATAAATATGAAAAGAACATTAAAAGTCACCAACATTAAGAGGAAGCGAACTCACGGGTTTAGGGAAAGAATGTCATCTAAGGCCGGAAGGTCTATTCTCTCGAACCGAAGATCTAAAGGCAGAAAGTCGCTTTCAGTTTAATTTTGATGTCCCCTAATTTGAAGTTAAATAAAGAAAACCGACTTAGAAAAATTACTCGTGACATGTTTGGGTGGAAAAAGACAGCTGTTTGTGATGAGGTTTTTGTCTATGAAAAAAGTTCTGAGAAAAAAGAGCCTGCTATTTTAATAGCCATACCAAAGTCTGTCATTAAAAGCGCCGTAAAACGCAACAATACACGCAGAAAAGTAAGGGAAATTTTTCGCAAGAACATTTCAAGAGATGTGGGTGTAAGTTTTGTAGTAAAATTTAAAGGCTCGCCTGGTAAATTTACCAAAGAGCTTGAGAATTATTTTAAAAATGTTTAGTCCTAGAATTGTTTTTGGTCTTGTCGCGCTACTTTTATTGTTAGCTTTGATTGTTGACTGGACTTCCTTGGACAAAAAAAACAAGTTTGAGCGTTCTGTTCAGGTTCAAGACCAGCTGTTTAGTCAACCATATCAGTTTGAGAAAATTAGCAATGGTGTACTTGAAGTTTATGTAAGTCTAGATGATGGATCAGTAAGACAGGCCTTCCTTTTTGAAAAATCAAAAAGGGATGGTCTTGAAAAAGTTAGATTAATGTCAGATGACCAGTTTCTACGTTTTTATTTCAAGACAAGTGTAAAAGAACACAAAAATGCATACCCATATACGGTTGACGAATTATCTGAAAACTATTTAAAAATTAGCTCGAAAGATGCAAACGGCAATGAGCTTGTAAAAACTTTTTCTTTTGATGACGATCATACGCTTTTAATAACAGACGAAGTAACTTTAGCGACAAGCACTGCGGGGTCTTTGACCATAGATAAATATTTTTACAGGAACAACTCTAAATCTGTTGACTATGGCACAACCTTTTCTAGAGACCATTTGGCGTACAGCTCAACAGACGATGTTTTTAACGATGACCAGCTTTCTTCTTTTTCTGAAAAAGACGTGTATGCTTACGGACATTGGGTGGGCTATTCTCAAAAACACTTCGTTGTTGCTGTTTTCGACAAAGAGAAGGAACAAAACATCCATTTAGTTCCACCAAAAAAGGGTGGGCTTTATGCTTTTGGTTTTTTTGAAGACTCATCTCTTAATAATTCTAGAAGCCTATCGGAAACTAGGGTTTTTATAGGCCCAAAACAAAAAGACATCCTTGAAAATGTTGCTCCTTATTTTGAGTACAACCTTGATCTTGGTTTTGTCTATGGAATTGGGGAGTTTTTTATTGTTGTTCTCAACTACCTCTATTCTTGGGTGGGTAGCTGGGGGCTGGCTATAGTTTTATTAACGGTTTTATTTAAGTTGGTTCTGTCGCCTCTTCAAATTGTTCAGATCAGATCTATGGTTAAAATGAGAAGGCTTCAGCCTCAAATACAAGAAATTCAGGAACGTTATAAAAACGACAGAAATAAACTTGGGATGGAAATGATGCAGCTTTATAGCAAAGAAAAGTTCAATCCTTTTGCAGGTTGTTTCCCTTTGTTGCCACAAATACCGATTTTTTTGGCAATGTTCTGGGTAACAAGGGAGGCGTTTGAGTTTAGGGGCGAGTCATTTTTGTGGATCCCTGATTTGGCTGAGTCTGATCCTTATTTAATCACCCCTGTCTTAATGGGCTTGATGATGTTCTTGTCACAAAAGCTAATGCCCAAGCCTCCGCAGAGCAAGGGGATGCAAGCACAAATTGCTCAACAAATGATGGTGGTATTTCCTCCTATGCTTACTCTGATATTTATTTTTATGCCTGCTGGTGTTGTTATTTATTCGGTTATAAACATGCTTCTTTCAATTGTTCCACAGGCAATCATACTAAGCAGAGCTGCTGCGGCAGAAAATGGGTGATCCTGTTTATGCGCTTGCAACACCCGTCGGTCGTTCCGCCATCGCGGTTATTAGAATTACTGGCAAGGTTTTGCCTGCAAAACTTCTAGACGATTTGTCTCTAAACGAAAATATCAGAGGAATGTTTCTGAGGTCTCTAAGCCTGGGTGGTTTTTCTGATGATTGCTTGATTCTAAACTTTCCATCACCAAACTCATATACGGGGGAACATTTATTAGAAATTCACACTCATGGCAACCCTGTTATTGTGGGCCAGCTCTTTTCTTATCTAGAAAAACATGGTTTGGTGGAAGCAGGGGCTGGTGAGTTTAGTAAAAGAGCTTTTATTAATAACAAAATAGACCTGTCTGCTGCCGAGTCTGTCATGTCTGGAGTCTATGCAGACTCATCAGAGGAGCTTGTTGCGTTAGAAGATTTTCGCTCTGGTTTGTTTGGAACAAAAATAAATGCATTATCTAAAAAAATTGAAAAGGTGCTTGTAAGTGTTGAGTCTCAGTTAGACTTTTCTGATGAAGAGGGGGTTGTGTCAATTGTGCAAGAAGATGTCTCCATTACTATTTCTTCATTAAGGGATGAGGTTTCTGATTTTTTACAAAATTACATTCCTCACAAAAATGATGGTGAAAAAAAACGCGTGGTATTAACGGGGAAACCTAATGTTGGTAAATCTTCTCTTTTTAATTCGTTGTTGGGAGAAAGGGTGGCTCTGGTGTCTGATGGTCCTGGCACTACTCGTGATGTTGTTAGAAACTCTCTTTTTTTGGGTGGGATCGAAATGGTGCTCGAGGATACTGCTGGCTTAAGAAATGTTTCGGACTCTCCCCTTGAGTCGGAGGGAATGAAGCTGACTAATGCTGCTCTTGATAAGGCTGATCTTTGTTTGTCGGTGTTTGATTCCTTGTCAGATGTTCCGTCTGACTGTTCAAATTCATTAATTGTTCTTAATAAGGCTGATCTTTTTGCTGGTTTGCAAGTCCCTTCTGATGTTTTTTTTGTTTCAGCGAAAACTGGTTTTGGGGTGGAAGCTTTGAAAACAGAAATTTTACGAAGAGTTCGTACACCTGTTCCAGAAAATTTAGTGTCCGAGAGAATTTACTTGAAACTGGAAGCGGCACATAAGCTGCTGTCAACAGAAATTAGGGGAAATGATTATTTTGAGAGAATAGCGCAGATGCTTCGTGAAGCCCTTGAGGAGCTGGAAGGTATATATGGGGCTTTTGACAACGAAACCATACTCGATCAGATATTTAGTAACTTCTGTATAGGTAAATAGTTTAGTTGTTGGTTTTTTGGGGATAGTTTTTTATAAACATTTTTTGAACAAGCAACCCCACGCCCAGTAACTGCTTAACAACACTTATTTTGTGTAGTTAACTTTTTATAAAACACTTATAAAGACTATATAATTTGTAGTTATTAACAAAAAAGGGAGTACTCAATAATAATAATAAACATAATATGAAATATATATTTGATTTAATTGTTATAGGAGGGGGGCACGCAGGTGTTGAAGCAGCCCTAGCAGCAAAAAGGCTTGGGGTGGAAGTTTGTCTCATAACATTGGATAAAAATAAAAGCGGAAGAATGTCATGTAATCCAGCGATAGGAGGAATAGGAAAAACACACCTAGCAAAAGAAATAGATGCGCTTGGAGGTTACATGGCTGAAGCAACAGACCTTTCAGGAATACAGTTTAGAACTCTCAACAAGAAAAAAGGCCCAGCAGTTCAAGCAACAAGAGCCCAAACAGACAAGAAGCTGTATGAAAAGGCAATACAAGAAAAACTAAGACAAGAAAATATAAAAGTGATAGAAGATGAGATAAAAGATTTTGCTGAAAACAAAACAAAGATAGAAAAAGCCATATCAGAAAAAAACGAATATCGAGCGAAGGCCTTTGTGCTAACAACAGGAACATTTTTAAACGGATCTATTCTTATAGGGCACAAAAGAAAAGAAGGTGGAAGAATTGATGAAAAAAAATCTTCTGGACTGGAGAAATTTTTTGAAAAAAACAACCATAAACTAGGAAGGCTGAAAACAGGAACACCACCAAGACTGTCTGCAAGCACAATAGACTTCGAGACACTAGAACCACAGCCAGGAGACGAAAAAGAAGTTTTTATGTCATTTATGGGGCAAAAAAACAAACACCCAAAACAAACATCATGCTACATAACTCAAACCAACGAAAAAACTCACAGCATAATAAAAAACAACATAGAAAAGTCAGCCATGTACTCAGGTCTGATTAGTGGGGTTGGGCCAAGGTATTGTCCCTCTATCGAAGATAAAATAATTAGGTTTGCTTCAAAGAAAAACCACCAAATATTTGTCGAGCCAGAAGGACTAAATTCTGATTGGGTTTATCCTAATGGAATTTCCACAAGCCTGCCGGAGAACGTGCAAGAAGATTATGTGCGCTCAATAAAAGGCTTTGAAAATGCAGAAATATTGCAATATGGTTATGCAGTCGAATACGACTACATTGACCCTAGAAACCTTAGCAAAACACTTGCGACCAAGAAAAACCCCAACTTATTCTTAGCCGGACAAATTAATGGAACAACAGGCTACGAAGAGGCAGGAGCACAAGGAATAGTGGCAGGAATAAATGCGGGCCTTTATGCAAAAAACGAAGAACCCTGGGTCCCACAAAGACAAGAGAGCTACATGGGTGTTTTGGTGGATGACTTAACAAGACTTGGTGTTAGTGAGCCGTATAGAATGTTTACCTCAAGAGCAGAACACAGGCTGCTTCTTAGGCAAGACAACGCGGACGAAAGAATGCATAAAACAGCAAAAAGACTAAACATAATTTCTGATGAAAGAAAGGAAATTTTTCGAGCAAAACAAGACAAAAAACACCAGATCAGAAAGAAACTAGAAACAACAAAAATCAAAGTTGATGGAGTTGCCAAAACAGCTGAACAGCTATGTAAAAGAGACGACTTTACGGAGGAAGAAATAAAAACATTGACCAAACAAGAAGGAAAAGAATTCACCGAAGTTTATTTCGACATTAGATACTCAGGCTACATAAAAAAACAAGAAAGAGAACTCAGAAAAATAAAAAATTTAGAAGAATATAATCTGGGCTTAATTTTTGATTATAAGGAAGTCGTGGGTCTTTCTGGCGAACTTCAAGAAAAACTTAATGAACTAAAACCAAAAAATCTTTTTGAAGCCTCAGAAATAGAAGGAATAACACCAGCTGCCTTGAATGTACTTACAATACACTTAAAAAAAATCGATGCAATTCAAACTATCTAAAGAACAAAATGAAAAACTAAAGGCTTTTTCTGTAGAGGTAATAGAGCGCAATAAGCTACACAATCTAACAGGCTACAAGAATCCCCAAAACTTTTTTAACGAACAAATAATTGACAGTGTGACAGCCCTAAGGGCTTGCAGGAAAAGCTTGCAGGACGATATAGTTGACTGCGGTTCCGGAGCAGGAGTGCCAGCAATTGTGTGGGCAATAATGGACCCCCAAAAAACCCTTCACAGCATAGACAAAAACCAAAAAAAAATTCACTTTCAAAACAAAATGATTAACAAACTTAACCTTTCAAACATAGGAGCACACCACACAAGAATCGAAGATTATGCATTAGAAAAGCCTCATACAGTTGTCCTTAAAGCATTCAGCTCAATATACAAATCTTTAACGCTTCTAAGGAGCAGAAACCAACAAAAAAACTTCATTTTCATAAAAAAAGCCGACAAAAAAACCGAAGAAGAATTATTACAAGTGCCAGCTTTGTTATATGATTACAAAAAGCATCAATATGCTTTGAATAAAGAAAAGATGGTGGCCATAGAGCTTTATGACAGTAAAAATAGCCATAACTAATCAAAAAGGTGGTGTTGGAAAAACAACAACAGCAGTTAATCTTGCAGCCACACTAGCAAAAACAAAAAGGAAAGTTTTGCTTATAGACATCGACCCGCAAGCTAACGCATCTTCCGCAGCTGGAATTAAAAAAAATACAAAAAAATCGCTTTATGAATATTTCGAAGAGCAAGACAAAATAGAAAACTATACGATTGATGCAACAGGAGGGTATAAAATTATCCCTGCCAACACCAACCTCGTAGCAACAGAAAAAATAATCGAAAAAACAGGATCTAGGGAAAAGTTTTTTACCAAAAACCTTAAAGAAATTTCAAGTGGTTTTGACTATGTTCTTTTTGATTGTCCCCCAGCACTAAATTTGCTGACAATTAATGCTATGGAATATTCAAAGAAAGTACTGGTTCCAGTGCAGTGCGAATATTATGCGCTTGAGGGCTTGGTAACTCTCAAAAACACGATTGAACAACTTAATTCAGCTCTCGATTTAAAAATAAAAATAGTTGCAATATTAAGGACAATGGCTGACGGAAGAAACAGGCTTACAAAAGAAGTTTCATCTCAACTAGAAGAACATTTCAAAAAAACAGTTTTGAACACAATTATTCCCAGAAATGTTAGGCTAGCAGAAGCACCTAGTTTTGGTCAGTCGATTGTTGATTATGATATAAAATCAATTGGTGCTGAAGCTTTTCTAAGCTTGGCTGGCGAATTTATAAGGAAATTTGAGAATGGCAAAAAAAACGTCTCTAAATAAAGGACTTGAGGCACTCTTGGGGGACGTTGTGGTTCCAGCAGAATCAAAATCAACAAAAAACCAACCAACAAAAAAAACGATACCCACAGAAATAACCCTAAGCAAAATAAAAACAAACCAATATCAACCACGAACAAGCTTTGATGATAAAAAACTTAAGGAGCTTGCAGACTCGATACAAAAACACGGAGTGATTCAGCCAGTTTTAGTGAGAGAGGAAGGTAAAGCGTATGAACTCATAGCGGGAGAAAGACGAATGAGAGCATCAAAACTAGCAGGCTTAAAAAAAATACCGGCAGTAATTACTAAAGCAACGAATACACAAGCACTAGAGATAGCTATTTTAGAAAACATTCAACGTGAGGACCTCAACCCACTAGAAATTTCCAAAGGATACCAAAGGCTCAAAGATGAGTTTGGTTATACACAAGAGCAGGTAGCGAAAAGCGTGGGCAAACCCAGAAGCTCAATAGCAAATGCTTTAAGACTATTAACTCTATCACCAAAAATACAAACAGAACTTGAGAAAGGAACCATTAGTGAGGGTCATGCCAAAGTCTTATTAGCTGTAGATCCTGCAAAAGCAAATGCTTACCTAGAACAAATAATTACACAAAACCTTTCTGTTAGAGAACTAGAGAGAACATTACATGCTCACACACCAGCGACGAGATCCACGAAAACAAAATCTACGGATGAAAAGAACCTTGAATCAGCGCTAAGCGCAAAGCTTGGCTCAAAAGTTGTTATCAGTGATAAGGATGGCAAGGGAAAAATGACCATAAAATATTACTCGTATGATGAATTAGATGGAATTATCGAGAAAATTTCTTCTTAAACCTACAAACGAAGACCAAATTAAATTAAAATTACGACACCCATGGCAGCTGATACTTCAGGACGTACATTTTCAGAATACTTAAGTCACCACTTACAAAATTTAGTGTATGGTCCGCTACCTGCTGGTCACGAAAGGAAATTTTACGCCAAGGGTGAAACAACAACTGAAAAAGAAACTTTTTGTGAAGAGAAAAACGTAAGCTTTGATGGTGAAAATTATTGCACTGAAACCCTTGCTGAAGATGGGTGGTATTTAGCTAACAACAAAACAGACCTTGAGGCTATGGGCTTTTGGGGCATTCATATCGACACCATGTTTTTTTCAATAACTCTTGGAGCAATTTTTTTATTTATTTTTGCTAGGGCAGCGAAAAAATTCTCAATAGAAAAACCAACAAAACTTCAATGTTTTATAGAAATGATGATTGATTTCATAGACAACACCGTTAAGGGAACATTTAAAGCTGCCAAAAATACACTTATCGCTCCTATGGCACTAACAATATTTGTTTGGGTATTATTAATGAACTTAATGGACCTGGTTCCTGTTGATTTAATTCCATACCCTGCTGAGCTGCTAGGAGTACCATATTTAAAAGTTGTACCAACTACAGACATTAATTTAACAGCAGCATTGGCATTATCAGTTTTTGGTTTGTATTTATTTTTCAGCATAAAGTCAAAAGGTTTTATAGGTTTTATAAAATCAATTACTTTACACCCGTTTGGACCATGGATGTTGCCAGCAAACCTTTTTGTTGAATTAGTGGATATGCTGGCAAAACCACTGTCTTTGGCTTTAAGGTTGTATGGAAACCTTTATGCTGGAGAGATGATATTTTTATTAATTGCAGGCATGGTTGCATGGCAGCTTACATTATCAGGGATTATGGTAGGCGTACTTGGAACGTTGCTTAGCTTAGCATGGGCTATATTCCATATTTTGATTGTTGTATTACAAGCATTTATATTTATGATGCTAAC
>CEOJ01115265.1_pt1 | contig 15321 bp, 8 predicted proteins | sample 530281 | NCBI WGS metagenome assembly CEOJ01 (sample SAMEA2619879, study PRJEB7988) | marine metagenome | isolation source: saline water (ENVO:00002010), including | reverse complement strand
GTCACATTCCAACCAAGACAAAAGGCGATATTGAAGAATGCTACCAAAGCAAAAGTACTATTCAATTTAGACCTAAAATCAAAGTCTGGAAGAAAAATCGAATCTGGAATGTTCAAAAATAAGGAATGTACAGATATTGACGCAGTCATAGACTTGGAAAAGGCTCTACATCAAGTAGGATATGGAACCGGAAGAGAAGAAGAATTCGCTGACGCAATCGTTCTAGAAGAGATTCCAGGAGAATATGTCTTCTCATTCGAATCAGATGGTTCCCTGCCCCCTGAAGAAATTTTCAACAAGGCGTGTGAAGAATTAGTTGCTCGCTTCGAAAAGATTTCCGGAGAAATTGACGGCGCTTTGGCTTGATGTCAAAGAGTCAATCAATCTAGGATAACTATGATGTTATGGTTAAGACCACCGGTGTCATAATGGATGAAGTTACAGTGCATGTCGGGGGTCATGTGACCCTTCTGTTCTCGATACATTCAGATTCTATTTTACCAAGAAATCAAGGTTCCAAAGGCGCCGGTTTCTGTCTTGAGCATGGAGTAATTGCAAGTGTTAAATCAAACACTTCTGAAGATAAAATCACAATCACTGACATACATGGAAAATCTGACTCATTAGATTCAGCATTCTACCATGACCTCCTTGTAGCGTTTAGAGATTTATTCAAAATCTCTGAAAGTGTAGAAATCAAAATTGAGTTACAACTACCGCTTTCTCAAGGTTTCGGAATGTCTGCTGCTGGGTTGTTAGCTACTAGTTTTGCGTTAGGAGAATTATTTGATAGGGGAGACGAAGGTCAATTGGCAAGACTTGCTCACCGAATTGAAAGACAACAATCGAGCGGTTTGGGCGACGTTTTAGGATTGTGGGCAGGAGGTTGCGCACTCAGAACATTTCCTGGAAGCCCACCAATTCCTGGAGAAGTTGAAGGGTTCTCTGTCGGTTGTCCAGCACTATTGATTTGGGATTTGAATCAAAGTAAACATACATCTCATTATATCAATAATCCAGAGTGGAAAAAATCGATAACTTATGCAGGAGAATCAACAGTTGAGGTTCTGAAGAAGTATAACTGGGATTCAAGTATATGGCCAATATTATTACAGCAAGCTGATAATTTTGCAATTAATTCAGGACTTTTAAACGAACCAGAAAGAGCCAATCTATACTCTACAGTAATTGAAAATCTTGACGAGTCAATGAGTTGCCATCTTTGTATGTTAGGTACTTCAATGATAGTTGTTCCAAGAGATATCAATAATGAAATCAGTTTTAGTGATTTATCTGACAAGATACATTCTCTTGGCTTCGGAGTTGCGGAGACTTTCATTCAGTGAGCGTAGTTAAATCGCTCAAATCAAGCGGACCAGAGTCTAGTAACACAGTACCTGGAACCAGTAGGTTTTCACAAAAACCATGCCGAAATACCAGGGCTCCTTGGCCCCATGACTCAACATATCTCGAGGCTTGTTTGGAAATCTTCTTCCTTTGAAAATCTACATCAGAACCATAGAAATGTTTAGCATCTATCCATGCAATAGGCTCTCCGTTAATCGTGACATGATCTAAGAAAAGTAGGTCTGGAGTATTGACTGGCCTTCCATGTTCCATCATTTGTTCCTTAACCATCTCTCCTTGCCTTCTTACTCGAACACCTTGGTCTTCAAACCAGTCAGCGAGAATATCTTCAAAAAGATCTGCTCTTTCATGGGTCTCAGATTGGTCAACATTACTTATTCGATCAGCAGCCTCAGCCTGCTCAAATTCATTTCTTTCTCTTTCCTTGAATTTTGACGGAGTCCGCAAAGTGTCCTTTATCCTGGCTTTTGACCAACCCATTTCTTTCAAAATTACTCTGAAAATATTCATCGGGGGGAAGTCATAACGTTTTGATAGCTCAACAATCCCCAATCCTTCTTTGTATAATCTAAGTAGCATTTTACCCCTAGATTGTAGTCTACCATGAGAGTATACTGTTTTTTGTTGAAGTAATGCACTTCTCAAGGATAGTGCTTGGTCTAAGGTCATGTCTAAATTATCTACAATTTCACCGATTTCTTGAACTCGTTCATCTTCCAGCCAACCAAATTCACCTTTTCTTACAACTATCTTTGCTAGCTTTTGTTCGACCTTTAATGACACAGGCATATTTTCCCATTCGAATGAATGGGTTTGAGGGGGTTCATGTTCTTCAGGAATACCAATCGGTAAAGGATCAAGATCGAATCTGGCCCATGCTTGTTTCTTTGCAGATTCAAAATATTCAGCATGCCTCTTGAGTAATTCTTTCTTAGGAGAATTACCATGTGAATTCTTTTGCTTATTGCGGCTTCGAGAATCTCTACGGTTCCTACGATTCTCCGCCATGATTTATGCTTGTGCAGGAGCACCATAGATGCACCGGCTAAATTGACGCTTCTAAATCATCTAGAAGATCTTCAGCTTGCTTTTTCATGTATTTTCGAAGTTTGTTTGCAAAAATTACCATTAATGATGAAATCGAACAACTAGAATGTATCTCAATGCCACCACCTTCTTCAGAAAGAAATGTTACGCAAATTTTCAGGTTTTTCAAACCTTTACCAATAGGTCGCTCATTTCTACTCATGCCATCGGTTTCAAGTATTATTTCTGTAAAATTTTCCCCATTCCTTATCTTGGAAACTAACCATCTTACTTCGATTAAAGATCCCTTGATTACTTGATGAGTAGCAACATGGTCTCCTTCATCCAGTGATTCTGCTTTTGTGGCCATCATTGCATTAGCGTTGCGATTCCATTTAGGCCATGTAGAAGGCGTTCTGAAATTTATTAGGGCGGCTTCGACATCTTCAGGGAGCATCACTCTCCTAATTGTATTGGCTATGTCTTTGCCCATGTGAATCCCAAATAGTCCTCAAATTCAAACTATGTGCAAATAATACAACATTTGAATAGAATGATGTAAATGTCAACTCATGCGACGGGTTGTTGCCTTCGTTCTAATTTTGTTGATGGTCATCTCAGTGATGCCTTATTCTTCTTCTTCCGCAACAGATAGTTGGAGTAATTCTGGAGGCGGATTTGAATCCGATTCATTAGCAGGCCACGTAATTCTAGATGACGGTACAATGATAGTTGGCGGCACCTACTCAACTGCAATTTCTTTTGATGAAATAGGAGTCGGAGCAGTAGGACTGTTAGGAGATATCGACATTTATCTTGCGATGTCACTACCCAATGGAACTTGGACTTCAGTATACGGTTTTGGTAGTAATGGAACCGATGGTTTAGATGCAATTGCTCTCCACCCATCAGGAGATGTAATCCTGCTGGGACACTTTTGCCACAATACTGCTGGTCTAGAATGTGAAATGAATTTCACAAGTTCGTTTACACTGACAAAAGAAAATATTTCTAATGAAGGCGGTGCTTTCGTAGCTCGATTGTCATATGTTGATGATACTATAAGTCCTATTTGGGTAAGACAAATTGCTAACGAATTTAGAATTGATGGATTTGATTTAGCCATAAGTGAAGATGGCAGCAGTATAACTTCTGGAATACTCTTCTCTAATGATTTAGTCATAGAAGATGTGGCAATTTCCGCAGGCGAATTTAACTCATTGGGTATAATCACATATGACCAAAATGGAGACTTGGAATGGATAAACCAAATCGATAGCGTCGAGGCCATCGAGCCATTCGGAGGTCTATGTTATTCTAATTCTGGGCATCTTAATGTTGTTGGAACATATTTGGATACCGTGATAATCGGCTTTCCAGAGTTTTCAAATGGTGGCAGCGATATATTCGTAACACAGTTGGACAGCTTTGGAAATAACATTTGGAATTCCTTTGCGGGAAGTACCGGAGATGACTGGGCTACAGACTGCGCAGTGGATAGTATTGGTAATGTGTACATCACAGGGCAATTTGAAGGCACTGCACAATTTGGTTCAATAAATGCAACATCAAATGGCTGGTGGGACATGTTCATTGCTAAACTTGATGCTGGTGGAATGTGGACTGACGTAGATAATTATGGAAATAGTGGGTGGGAATCGATAGAAACAATACTAATCGACAACAGAGACGAGATTTTGGTTAGTGGAACGCATACTGATACATTTACTCTAGGAATGGACGAACTCATAGAAGTTGACAACAATTGGATAAAGCGCGACATCTTTGTCGGGCAATTAGATAGTCAAATGGAATGGGTTTGGGCATTTTCATTTGGTAGTGAAGGAGACGATGCTGCTATTTCAATCGATTTGGGAGTAAATCAAACCCCAGTGATCGGCTTCACATTTGATGGTGAAGTAAACGTCTTCAATACAACAGTTACAACAAACGGAATATCTGATGTCGGTATTTTGAATTATGCACGAGATTATGATTTAGATGGATTAACAGATGGTATTGACAATTGTCCTCGAGATTCAAACCCTCAACAAGTTGACACAGATTCAGACATGACTGGCGACATATGTGATGATGACGATGATGCTGACGGCGTTGTAGATTCATACGACGATTGCACACCTGGTGAAATAGGCTGGGTTTCGTCTCCTGATACAGACCATGATGGAGATGGTTGTCGTGATGTTACCGAAGATTTTGATGACGATGAGGATGGTATCTTTGACTCTTATGATACATGTCCAGAAGGTCCAGTAGGTTGGGTTTCTACGGTAGAAAACGATGAGAATCAAGATGGTTGTGAAGATGTCGACTCTGATGGAGATGGCTATGTTGACCAATTAGACAAGTGCCCTTCGATTTTTGATGACCAATCCGATTTAGATGGGGATGGGATAGGGGATGCCTGCGAAACCGATTTAGATGGTGACGGTATTGAAGATGTTGAGGACAATTGTCCTTCAGACCAATTCTCATGGGATAGTTCAGTAGTTACTGATTTAGATGGAGATGGGTGTAGAGATTCAGATAGAGATTCTGACGATGACGGTGATGGAGTACTAGACCTAGCAGACGATTGTCCATTGGGTGAGCCTAATTGGAACGAGTCATTTGATCATGATGGAGACGGCTGTCATGATGATATAGAAGATTCAGATGATGATTCTGACGGATTCATAGATGATTCAGATTCTTGCCCTAGGGGATACATTGGAATCGCTGGTGCGGGGATGGATATCGATCAGGATGGTTGCATAGATTCAACCGAAGACGACGATGATGACAACGACGGGGTAAACGACTCAATTGATGAATGCAGATACACCAGAGAGGGAATCGAAGTAGATGCAAAAGGGTGTTCTGGATTACAACTCGATGATGATGGTGATGGAGTTCACAATTTAGATGACCTATGTCCTGCAACTCCTCCCGGTCAAAGAGTTTCATCAACCGGTTGTGTCATTGAAACGAAAGATAAAACAGAATCAAAAACAGAGTCAGAAGATAGTTCGGTACTTATTTGGGTCTTATTCTCACTTGCTGGATTGATTGTAATTATCGCCTTGTATATCAATTTCAGACCAGACAAGGAATTGCCTCAATCCAAGACTCTTGTACCAGTGGACTCAGCTGTAAACAATAGCGGGAGCGAGGGGCAAGGCAGTACTACTTCTGCCAACATCGTCAATTCCAGCCTCGATACTGATGCTGGAGATTCCCAACTCACTACAGATGAATCTTGAAGCCTTTTCAAGCACATAACTTTCATCCAAGTCGCCAATAATCATTGCTTTTTCAGCATCAGACCACTTGAATATTTGCGGCAGCATTCTTTTGCCCCAGAAAGCCATGACTTCACCTCTGTTTTCTCCTTTAGCGAATTCTAATTTTGCCAATTCGCCGGCAAAAGCCTTTACATTATTTCCTTCCTCTAGGAATTTTATCGCACTGGTGGCTAACTTTCTGCGCCATGGCCTCGAGACATGCACAACTGCGGAACTAAGAGAGCCTTCTACATGCTTAGATGCAATCTTTGCAACCTTTCTTCCTTGTTCTAAGAACGACCTTAGATATGCTTCGTCCTCAAGTTTTCTCATTTCTTCGGAACGAAGTTTCTCAGGAGTTTCGAAAAACCTACCCGCAATAAGATCTTCATTACCAAGTATTTTCCACCAGTCTTCTGCTAAATGTGGTGTTGCTATTGATATCATATGTGTCCAAGAGTGCAAGATTTCCAAACCTACGTCACGGTTATTTCCACCTCGCCTAATGTACCAGTTGACATCTTTTACAAGCTCAAAATGGCTGGTTTCCACAGCGCCTCTTAGATCATATGTCTCCATCGCTTCTTTCCATTGGATTATTCTTTGATTTAGACGAGCCTTCATCCAATCATCTATCCCGTTACTTTCTTCTCCCCATGCAAGGATTGATTCGGGCATTTTGTGTAGTTGTAGAATTTGTCTGAAATTTGCCTCCAGTGCAGAGTCAGACCAATCCATTCCTGCAGTTGGGTTAGCAGCGAATAAAATGAATAATCTGACAGTATCTGCTCCGTACCTTTCAATCATTTCTTCAGGAGATACTGTATTTCCTAAACTTTTACTCATTTTTGCACTTCTCTCACTTAGTTCTGAGTCACAATGCGGGCATGTATTTCCGCTATGTGATACATTAAGAGTAATAGCACAAGTTTCACACCATGGTGCTGATTTGTTAACCATTCCTTGACAAAGTAGTTCGTTAAACGGCTCGTTTACATCATGCAACCCAACATCGCGCAGTGCTTTAGTCCAAAATCTAGCATAAATCAAATGCATTTGAGCATGTTCAATACCCCCACAATAGAAATCTACATTCATCCAATGGTTTGCAATATTTTTATTGAACGCAAGGTCGGTTTGCATGGCGTCAGTATATCTAAGGAAATACCAAGAAGAATCAACGAATGTATCCATGGTATCAGTCTCTCTTCTTGCTGGTTTACCACACTTTGGGCAATCAACATTGCAGAATGAGTCACTTGATTCTAGTGGGTTGCCTTTGCCGTCAAAAACCACATCTCTTGGGAGCTCAACAGGTAGGTCTTTTTCAGGAACTGGAACAGTCCCACAATCATCACAATGAATAACCGGTATTGGAGTTCCCCAGTACCTTTGTCTACTGATTAACCAAGGTCTTATTTTCCAATTTATTGTTCCCTTGCCCATTTCTTTTTCTTCAAGTAATTTACAAACAGCAGATTTTGCTTCTGCCCCGTATAGTCCGTCAAAACCATCCAATCCAGAGTTTACCATCCACCCTAAATCAACTTCAGCAGATTTTAGTTCTGAATCTGCAGCAACATCTTCTTTCATCACCAAAACTCTCTTGATTGGGATGCCGTATTTTTTTGCAAAATCAAAATCCCTTTCATCATGACCAGGGACAGCCATTACAGCACCGGTACCGTAGGATGCAATTACGAAATTACCAACCCAAATAGGAACCTTTTCTCCGGTTAAGGGATGTATTGCAAAAGCACCAGTGGGAACTCCCTTCTTTTTGCCCATGTTTTTAATTCGATCAAATTCACTCATTACAGTGATTTCATCATACAACTCTTTCCAATCGCTTTCGAATTCAGTACCTTTGACTAAAATCTCGGCTAATTCATGTTCAGGTGCAAGAGTAACAAAAGTAACTCCGAATAAAGTATCAGGGCGTGTTGTAAATACACTAATTACATCATCACGTCCTTCTATGCCAAACTTGATTTCTGCACCCTCTGAGCGCCCTAGCCAATCTTGTTGTAGAGCCTTTACATTCTCTGGAAATTGAATCTCTTCTAATCCATCTAGTAACTCTTGAGCATACTTTGTAATGTCTAAAAACCATTGACTCATTTCTTTTTGTTCTACTGGTCCATTACATCTCCAACATCTACCCGCTTTAACTTGCTCGTTGGCTAGAACTGTATCACAAGAAGTGCACCAATTAACTGGAGCAAACTCTTGATATGCAAGGCCTCTTTCAAGGAATTTCAGGAAAAACCATTGATTCCATCTGTAATATTGAGGGTCGTGACTCTTTACTAATCGTCTCCAATCATATGAGAAGCCCATTCGCTTGATCTGCTTTGTAATAGATGCCATATTCCTCTCCGTAATGTCATGCGGATGACCTCCTTCTGCTATTGCAGCATTTTCCGCTGGCATCCCAAATGAGTCAAAACCCATTGGATACAAAACATCGAATCCCATTAATCTCTTGAATCGAGCAACAGCATCACCTATCGAATAATTTCTTACATGCCCCATGTGCATTTTCCCAGAAGGATACGGGTACATTTCCAAACAATAGAATGTAGGATTTTCTTCATTGAATTCTACTTCAAACAATTTCGAATCTTCCCAAGCTTTTTGCCAGGTCAATTCACTAGTTTGAGGAGTATAGTCACTCATTTAGAACCCTCTTTCCCTTTCGGAATAGTTCGTCGAGAAAATAATCGAACTTGAAACCATCTACAATTAATATTCAGTAGACTCCAATAGGAACAGTGCCTCTCTGGTCAGGCCATATCTATTTTTGACTCCAGACCTTCTCTTTACAACTAATCCATAGTTCTCCAGAGTTCGTAGATGATGGCTGACCAGTTGTTGTGATTTTTCTAATCTGTGCGCTAAATCAACCTGTGTTGGATACTTATTCATCGTTCCATCCTGATCTAACAATTTCAGGATCTTACCTTGCAGGCTGTTAGGGTCAGGAGATAGCGGAGGCATTGGTAATTCGCCTTCGTCTAATCCTGGATGAAGATTAGCAGTATATGGATAAAATCGTACTAATCGGCCATCAGGCTTTCTCCAAATTCTGTCTTCATCTTCAAGAATTTTAAGATGATGAGTGATTTGTCCATTCGACATCTCAAGAGCAGCCATTAGGGCTCTGAAGTGACAACCGGGATTTGCTGTAAGATAACCCATCAGTCGACCTCTCTGGTATCTTCCATCACTAGTTTCGCTAGTCTTCCCGATTAAACCAAGTAACCACAATCCTGCTGTGGTCGCAGGTATCCTTAGACCTTCATTAGTTGAGATAAACGCTACAAGGAGTGATAATATTCCAGTACTAACAACCACGACGCCGACTCCGACAATAACCGGACTAACTTCTTCTTCTGCACCTTCAATTGGCGCTTCGACCTCTTGAACTACTTCCTCTTGCTCTTCGACAATTTCAGGCAATTCCTCAGACATAATTTCTTCAATTACTATTGCAGGGGAGCTGAAATCAGAACATTGGAGTGATGGCTCGCTTTCGTAAACCTTGTATTGTCCGATTTTATTTCGTTCGGGAGACCAATCTAATATTCCTGGAGCGGAGTTTAATGTCAAGACACCTTCATCTGGAGTATCTATGAACCAACACAATCCATTGCTTGTGCTAGTGAAAGACCATGTTCCTGCAACAAATCTTGAGACGCTTTCATCTTCTTCTATTTCTTCTAAATCAGTGCTATCGTCAGCTATTGGTTTGGTATATTCGAAACTAGAAACAGCAGTGAATCTAGGATTGCTTGTAGAATCTAATCTTATGAAATAAGTACCTTCTTCATATGTTTCCATATCCAATTTGATATCATCGATAGTCAACGTACTGAACCTTCTAGTTGTATTGATATTATCATCGCAATTTAGTGGCGAACCATATAATTCAGTTGTGAGGTTCATCAATGTGAAATCAAAATCGCACTTGGAAAACCATGTTAATTCGATTTCTTCATCTGATGATATTATTGATGAGATTGTGAAGTCTTCAGAATCTGATACTTCACTAATCAATTCGATAGATTGCGTTTGGCAGCTAGAAGTAGGGTCATAATCAAAGGATATTGTTTCTGTAGTGTATTTCCCCATTTCGGGCAATTCACCGATTACAGTCAATAATCCTGGAGCGACTATACAGCTATTTTGATCTGTGAATGACCATTTAGGTTGACTAACCTTCCTATTCTCGGAACTTGGAATAACATTTTGTAAATCTAATTCTACACATCCGTTTGGTTCCCTAGAATCTTCTACAACATTCCCTTTGTGATCAACTACCCAGAATTCAGCTCTACAACTGCTGGTGAAATTTACAATCACTGTATCTTCTCCATCATTTGAGATTAAAATTTCAGATTCAAAACTATCTAATTCGAAAAAGAATTCATCACCTTCATAGGAAATTGTTGGATTTAGGCTAGGGAACTGATTGATATCAAATGTAATGTCTTGGTTTTCTACGGCATTTACAACCACTTCTTGATTAAGTAAACCGTCACCTAATGAAATATTGAAATAGTTTTCACCCAATTCTGGAACGATTGTAAATTGCTTTATGGTTACAATTTCATATGCTTCAAATTCAGAAGGCCCACAGTCTCCAATTAATTCAGAATTAAAGTTTAATTTACAGTCTCCCTGTTCTAGAATAATTGGTTCGCTGTTAGAATTGTGAAGTCTTACCGTAAGCATTGAAGGAGAATTAGTTTTGTGAATGCCATCTCTTGCAGTTTGGATAACTTCTAGTTCAACCCCATCAGGAACATCGATAGGAGTTTGAACATGTATTTTGTTGAATGATGACAACTCTTCATTTGGGACATAATACTCGATATCGTAATCACCAGGTGCCACGTAATTGCCGTTTGAGTCTTTTAAATCCCAAGACAATGTTTCTAAATCAATTGACGCTGATGCACCTATGTCTAATCCTCGATTTTGTCCAAAACAAGAATCTGTTCCGTCGATTAACAGTGAGTTATCTTTCCAAATCCTCAAAACACTGTCACAAGATGGATCAATGGAGATAGATGTAGTATCTCCTGAGTTTTTTAGTACACCATCGATTTCTACAACATCACCAACACCATACCATCCCTGTTCTGGCATGTTAATGATTTCAGAATCTAATGATACAGAATTTGAATCAGCAATAACGCTTCCAGACACCAAAACGAACAGGCCAGCAAGGATAAATGCCAGCGTGCGCTCTCTGCCCATGTTAACATCATGTCCGTCATCCCTTAGAAGGGATGCGGTACATCCGGTTGGTGAGGGAACATGGCAAGTTGCATTTTAGAAACCGAAAAAATGGTAGTTATGCAGGCGCAGTTAGGCGAATGGGATAACCTAAACCACCTATTAGTTTGCAAAAAAACAGGAATAGCGTGTATCATCGATCCATTTTTCGAAAAATATTGGTTAGATGTGTGCGATGCCCATTCTTGGAAATTAGAAATTGTGTGGCTAACACATTCTCATTGGGATCATTCAAAGGGAGTAAATGGTCTTACAGATAGGGAAATTTGGGTTCATAAAAACGAGGCGCAACGCGGCTGGGACGGCCCGTCAAATAGGGAGTGGGATAATGATGAATTTTCATTCGTTGAGGCCAAAGTAGGTGAACTAGAATTTGAAGCCCATTGCACCCCTGGTCACACTCCAGGCCATATGACTTTCATTGGCGAAGGGGTTGTAATTAGCGGAGATTGTGTTTTCCTAGGTAGGTGTGGTAGAACCGATTTATTTGGGGGCGATGTTGATGCCCAAAGGAAGTCACTCATACATTTAAGGAGTCGAATGCAAAATTTGCCAGGAGAATGGTTGGTTTTGCCTGGTCACCATTATGCAATGCCAGATGGCTCAAATCCAACATTTACCACCGTTGAGACATTATTGAATACAAATGAAGCAATCCTCGCCCTCGATGATGACGGTTTGTGGAATTCACTTGATTTCCTTTCATTCGATGATAACTTAGCGGAAAAAGCGCGTAGGCAGAAAGCACAGTCTCAGCAAGAATGATCAAATGTCATCTAGACTCATCATAGTGGGAACAGATTCTTGTTGCGCCTGTTGTTGTTGCATCTGGTATTGTTGCCATTGAGGTATTTCTTGAGGCGGGGTCCATCCTAACTCCATGGCCTTTGCAGTATCTCCTTGAGCCACGTAGTATTCAATCCATTCAAGCCTTCTTTCTTCTTCTTCATCCATCATCGCATTGACTTTCATTTCTTCTGCTCTGCTGAACGCAGATTTTCTTCTTCCAGCTTGTTTTGCTACCATTGCTACAGTTATTATCGCTAGTAAGAATACAATCAAACCGACCAATATGAATAATTCGTCGCTAAACCCTTCTTCATCAGAAACACTTCCGACATAATCTTGGTCGTACAAATCAGGAATTCCATCTCCATCTTCATCATCGAATTTTTCACACTCTACAGATCCTCTGATTCCAAGATAAACAGCGGAATCATACGGACATGGGTCCGTTTTGTCTGAAACCCCATCTTTGTCTGCATCTGGACAACCGAAGTAGTCGATATATGATTCACCATATTCCGTTTTACATTCGTCGCTTTGGAATGAGCCCAACACTTGGCTGTCACCATATCCATCTCCATCCGAATCAGCATGTTGGCTTGACCTAACAGGGAACGCATCGGGGACTCTGCCAGTCTCGTTATCGCCGTATCCATCGCCATCAATATCTGACCATTGACTAGAATCTGTAATGAAAGCATCACCCCATTGTTCTCTAATGATTATGAACATTCCAATATCCACTTCATCGGCAATTGTCTTATTTACCCATCCGTAGTTATCTCCCCATCCGTCACCATCGGTATCCTCCCATTGTAGCGGATCTTCTGGGAATGCATCTTCAGTATCGGCATGTAAATCACCATCTGCATCAGGGCAACCCATTAGTCCAGAATAATTGCTGGTACCGTATTGGTCTGGGCAATCATCACTAAATTGGTACCCTGGATTATCTCCCCATCCATCACCATCGGAATCCGTTTGTTGGAAGTAATCATCAGGGAATGCATCGTATGGGTCAACAACTCCGTCACCATCGGTATCAGGGCAACCTCTAGCGCCAGGTAGCTCTGACTTTCCGTATATTTCGGGACAAATGTCTCCATTGTTACCTTCAGGGTTATCTCCATAACCATCATTGTCTGAATCGCTCCATTGAGTAGGGTCGTTAGGGAACATATCTCCGTTTGGAGGGACAGGCCTGTCGCCATATCCATCACCATCGGAATCTTTCCATTGTGAGGAATCTAGTGGGAACTCATCTGGATCATTGCCGTCTGGGTTGTCACCGTAATTGTCTCCGTCTTCATCAGACCATTGAGTTCCATCCTGGGGGAATGGGTCGCCAGCATTAGAATAGCCATCGCCATCGACATCAGGGCACCCAACTCTATCAACGGTAGAGGTGCCATATTCTCCTGGGCACTCATCTGGGTTGTTACCAGATGTGTTGTCACCGAATCCGTCACCATCTGAATCTCTCCACTGTGTCGGGTCATCCGGGAAGGCATCTGCATCTCCGACAGGGTGCGCTGGTGCTCCAGAAGTTGGATTTGACCATCCATCCCCATCACTATCCAAGCAACCTAGTCTATCTTGGGTTGAGTTTCCGTATTTATTCGGGCAAGCATCTGATACAGGAGTGTCAGGCTCATCGCCAATCCAATCATCATCAGAATCTCTCCATTGATATCTGAATAGAGGGAATTTGTCTACTTGAGTGGCGGTAGAGTCGAAATCACCAGGCCACTCTGTTGGCCTAAATTCATCCCAAGATGCATTGTTGTAATTGTCTCCCCATCCATCTCCATCAGAGTCATTCCATTGGGTTGGGTTTTGTGGGAATGCATCACCGGATTGGTTAATATGGAACTCGGTAAATTGTTGAACATCGTAATAGTAATTATCTCCGTATCCATCTAAATCTGAATCTGCCCATTGAGCGTTATCGAGAGGGAATGTATCTCCCTGGTCTGAATAGCCGTCTCCATCTGTGTCTACACAGCCAAACCTGTCCTGTGTACTAGTCCCAAATGTAGACGGACAATCGTCACCCTCGGTGGCTGGAAGAGGATTGTCTCCAAACCCATCACCGTCAGAATCTTCCCATTGTGTGCCGTCATCAGGGAATGCGTCGGATTTTCCATCGCCTTGATCAGATGTGTTCCAACCATCATTGTCAGGATCTAGATCAGCAAACCAGATGTAGAAGCCTTCATCATTTCTTCCAAATGCTTGGGCAATTCTTGTACCGTCCGGTGACCATGATAATCCATATGAACTTCCACAGTTGTTTCCATTGCCTGAACTACAATTACCAGGCCTAGGTTGTAATAAATTATCTACACTATTTCCAGTCGCAACATCATAAATTCTTGATGTTGCTCCGTCGCCTTGATACCAACTCATTCCAAACACTACTTGTTTGCCATCTGGTGAAAAGGCTGTAGAAAGACAAGAAGTTGAGGTACCTTTGGACCACTTTTGAGACCAGGAACCGGATTCGTAAACGCGCGTTATGGCACCGCTTCCATCCCATCCTTCGCATATCGCTATATGCTTACCATCTGGTGACCAGTCAACAGCATTGACTGCGCCATTAGGTGCAGATTCAGAGCGAACAGTTGACCATCCTTCAGTTTCAACAACATAGAAATCGTTGTTACTCCCTATCAATAAATGAGTGCTGGAAGGTGAGAATTCGGCAGAATAGAATCTGTCTTCGCCACCAGGATTTAGATTTTGAATAACGGAACCATCGGTCATGTTAATGACTCTAACAACACCGTTTGTGCCACCATTTCCTGACCTGCCGATTGATATTGCAGCCATTGAACCGTCATGTGATAAGTCAATGTCGTTCGCAGAATCTCCGCCTCCAACATCAGCGCTTATTGTACCGAGAACGCTTGTCATGTTATTAGCAAAGTATACGTGAGCAGTATCGTCATTCTTTGTTACTCCTATGTAACGGCCATCTCCTGACCAAGATACACTGCTTAATTCACCACCTACGTTAGCGGAGAGGACATTTGTGCCAGTAGTAGCATTCCAAACACGAAGAAAGCCATTTTCATCGCTACTTGCCACAAACTTACCATCAGGGGAATAATCGACGCCCGTGAAATCATAACTCTGTGTAACAGCTACATCCTTTGCAAAATTTGGATTTGATGAGGTCCAACCGTCATTAAAATCAGAAGTCCCATCGCCATCTCTGTCAGGACATCCATCTCTGTCAACAGTGGAACTCCCAGCCGCAAAAGGGCAGTTATCACTAGAATCCTCGACCCCATCACCGTCTTTATCCGCTGCACTTACTGCACTTAAACTTACGATGGAACCTAGGAACACAAAAACGATGAACAGGGCTAGGGTTTTTCTGCTCATGCCCATCGGTAATTAAATTCTTAAAAGGATTTAGTGTTAAATTGCTCATAAATACGCATTAAAACAGTAGGTATGAATTGTATGAATTATTCCGAGTAATCATGGCAGGTGAACTTCCAAGAGTCAATATAGCGGTCAAAGACCGCATTTTGCTTCATCTGCT
>CEOJ01024387.1_pt1 | contig 15328 bp, 14 predicted proteins | sample 530281 | NCBI WGS metagenome assembly CEOJ01 (sample SAMEA2619879, study PRJEB7988) | marine metagenome | isolation source: saline water (ENVO:00002010), including | reverse complement strand
TGTTTCATTCTATTTAAATAATTTGTCCAGGACTCATTATTTTTCATCTTAAATCCCCATTGGTTTAGATCAAAATCATAGAATTTTGTTCCAATAACCCCGGCTACTCCTACAAAGTATTGGATAAAAGGGATTGTTTTGGTAACTATTTCTGTTAGTGTTGTCCCATCATGAGGTGTTGAAATTGAAGTAATACTCTTTATCCATCGGTTATTAACGCTACCAAGCAACTTACATTCTTCTTTTTGATTTGTAACTTCATCTATAAAAAATTCTTGAGAAAGTAAGTACTGTAACATCCTTGCTGTTTGCCCACCCATGCTATGACCGATAATATGAATTGGATTATTTTCATCCCACTGCGGGTATAGCCCTTTATAGGTTTTATTAATTGGCTGTTGTTCGATGTTATACTTTTTTGAGTGTGACATCCCGTAGTCTACTTGCCCGCCTTTTAATTGATAATAGGCCTCAATTGCCCTATCCCAGTTTGATGAAACAGGTCCAACTGAAAGTTCAAAAATAGTATTCCCACTTTTTCTCATCAAATCGATATAATCTTTTTTGCCTCCCCAATAATTATATTCTCCCATTTCACTTTCCCCCCAACCCATAAATCCATGGATTAAGACTATTGGGTAATCATTTTGCGCATGAAGCTTCATGTTAAATAAAATAGTGAAAAGACAAAGTACAATTTTCATATTGCTATATTAATCTCCATGCCTTGAGAAAGAGCGCCAGTCCCAAACACATATATACTATAATTGATTAGTATATCTTTTTTCTTATACCCAAAGCCAAAACCACTTGCCCCAATAACTGAACTAAAAATATCTTTTTTTATATTTTGATTAAACTTTCTGTTCGAAGATCCAATGCGAAATTGAAAATTTTTATTTATATCAAATTCGCCTCCTATAAATGCTGTTAAATCTGAACTATTTTCTGATGTCAGATCAAGGAAAACACTAAGTGGAAGATGTTTTAATTTTTTTGATCCACTAATAACTAACCTTGGATGTAAATCAACAACCAGATCACTTGAACTTGTTGAAAGGTTATGTATGGACATCCCCATTGTAAATCTTTGTTCTTTGGCTCTAAATGAAAGCCCAGCAGAAAACGAATATATATTAAAGGTGTAGCCTCCATAATTTGAAAGATAAAAGCTAGATTGTACACCTAACTTAATTGGCAATCTTAATATTCTCTTCCCATAGGAGGCGGTAATTTTTGTATCACTTGCACTATATGTACCTGTGGAAATCAAGTTTTCGTTATACCCTTCAAAAATGCCATAAGAAATATTATTTATTAAGAATTTACCAAAAGTATTATTTTTAAATAAAAATGAGATCCCAATATTTTGGCTTGCTATGCCAGCTGGATATTTAACAATTGAGGCAGAAAATACTTTACCTCCGCTTATTGATGGATTAATATTAGAACTCAATGGGGAAGGTTTTAAATAACCTGCCCCACCCATGCTTATATTGGCAGATGAAGTGAAAATATCCATTCCTGGGAAACTAGTTTCAGAAAAAACACCTGATGAAAAGGAGAGTATAAAACTAGATAGCTTCAGATAAGTGCTGATTCTGGATAAAGGCATAAACTATATTAAACTCAATGGATCAAAGTGTATGTTGATACGACTCTGTGAATTAGAGTACTTTTGATTAAGACTGTAAAAGTTAGTTTTTATAAATGAGTGAAGTTTTTTACCGTTTGGATCAATTATCTTCTGCGATTTAAAAATAATTTGAAATCTATAATAACCTCTCAATTTTTCTATGTAACACGGTGCTGGGCCTAAGATTTTCAGACCACTATACTCTCCGTTTATTTTCCTTGATATAGTTGAAGCCAATTTGGATACTCTTTGGTAATTTTTACCAGTAATCTCTATTTTTGAAAGCCAACTGAATGGAGGATAATCTAATTCCCCCCGCTCTTTTAGTGCAATTTTATAATATTTATCCATATCTAATTCTGCTGCACATCTTATAACTGGATTATCAGGTGAATATGTTTGTATCACCACCTCTCCTGGTTTTTGATGCCTTCCGGACCGACCTGAGGCCTGATAAATTAATTGGAAAACTCTTTCTCCTGATCTGAAGTCTGGCAAGTGCAATCCTTGATCTGCATTGATAATTCCAACTAAAGTTGCATTTGGAAAATCTAAACCCTTTGCTATCATTTGAGTACCTAAGAGAATATCAATTTCCCCGCTATTAAAAGCAGTTAAAATTTTAGTAATATTAATTCCGGAAGTCGTAGTATCCATGTCTAATCGCTCTATTGACGCTTCTGGAAAAGTTTCTTCAAGCAGTGCCTGTACTTTCTGTGTCCCAGCTCCTAAATAAAGCAAGTTTTTACTATCGCATTCAGAACAAGATTGTTTTTCATTTATTTTAGAAAAACCACAAAAGTGACAAAGCAGGTTATTTGTTTTCTTATGATAACTAAATGCAACATTACAGTCCGGACACATTGCGACCTCACCACAATCTCCACATTTTATTATTGGCGAAAATCCTCTCCGGTTTTGCAATAAAATCACCTGCTCGTTCCTGTTGAGTCTTTCTTCAACTTTATTTTGTAAAAAGCCAGAGATTACTTGTCCAAACTTCCCCGTCTCTTCTTGCTCTTTTAACATGTCCACAAGATGCACCTCTGGCTGCTTTGCTACTCCAAAACGATTTGGTAAATGCAAATATTTTAATTTATTTTTTTGATGGTTATAATAGCTTTCTAAGCTAGGGGTCGCACTAGCTAATAAAATAACTGCCTTATTTAATCTCGCACGCATTAATGCAACATCCCTTGCATGATACCTTGGAGAAGGTGAGTCTTGGCGAAATGAAGCCTCTTGTTCTTCATCAATCACAATTAGCCCCAAATCTTTTAACGGAGAAAAAATGGCACTTCGAGCACCAATCACAACTCTGAAAGTACCTTTACATATTTCTTTCCAAGTCCAAGACCTTTGTTGCTGATTTAACTTCGAATGCCACAATGCTACTTTATCTCCAAAAACTGACCTGAATCTTCCAGCAATTTGTGGAGTTAGTGAAATTTCAGGTAAAAGTATTATTGAGGTTTTCCCTTTCCCAAGACAATATCTAACTGCATCAATATATATCTCAGTTTTCCCACTCCCAGTTACTCCATGTAATAAGTATGGATTATATATATTGGTGTCCAAGGATTCTTTTATAGAATTTGCAACCTCTTCTTGGTTTCGATCTAAAGTAATTTTTTTATTAATTGATCCAAAAGAAAAATGATCTGAGTTAGGTTTTACTTCCTTTTCAAATAATTTAACCAATCTATTTCGTTCTAAACTTTTACAGATTTGCAGTGGATTTGATGCAAAATTTTTCAACAATGAAACCTGTAAAGGCTGAGATTCAGACCTTATCAGCTTGAGAACTTCATACTGCTTAGGGGCTTGTTTTTTAAGTTTTTCAAATCGCAAGGGATCTATATTAGTTCTTGATTCAACAAACCATAACTTTTGCGGTTTATATCGAGTAGATAAACTTTTAGGAAATACAGTTTTGGCGACCTGCCCTAATGGAGTCATATAATAATTTGAAATCCAATTTATTAATTCCCACAATTCAGGAGTTACTATTTGGTAACTATCAATTAGTTTGTTAATTAATTTGGTTTCACCCTTGAAACTGCTACGTTTAAGAATATTAACAATAATACCCTCTATCTGCTGTTTCCTAAATGGGGCTACAACTCTTGAGCCTATGTGTGTTTCGGCAATTAAGTTTTCCGGGATTTCGTATGTGAAGGTTTTAAAATTTGATATAGGAAATGCAACTTCAGCAAACATGATAGGGTATTTTATTTATCAAAAAACTATGGAGCAATAAAATCCCATAGACTACATTAAGATAAACACATGGAAGTACAACAGTATTAAACCGTGGTTTATGATTTTATAACATATATTTTTACATCACCTTTAGCTTGAGGTGTTACGCGTACAGAGACATGGTATATCCCCAATGCCTTGATGGGTTCCTCAAGGAGTATTGCCTGACGATCAACTTCTATACCCTTGTCTAATAATGACTTATGAATGTCCAAAGCTGTAATTGATCCAAACATTTTATCTTCTTCACCTACCTGAGCTTCAATTGTTATTTCCGTTTTAGATAAAGCTTTTACAAGAGCATCTTGAGCAGCCTCTGCACGAACTTGCCTAGTATTTTCATTCTTCTTTTTTTCTTGAGCAATTGCCATATTACGCTTTGAAGCACGCAGTGCTACTCCCTCTGGGATGAGTTTGTTTCTTGCAAATCCAGGTTTAACACTAACTACATCACCCGCTTTTCCCAAACCTTCATAATTCTTTAATAAAATAATTTCCATAATATTTCCTGTTTAATCTGTTCCATTTTCTACGTACGGCATCAATGCTATCGACCTCGACCTTTTTATGGCTCGGACTAGCTTCCTGTGCATTTTTGCACTGGTCCCGGTTACACGACGAGGCATGATCTTACCTTGGTCATTTACAAAACGACGTAAAAGTTTTACATCTTTGTAATCAATTTCATTGATTCCATTTTCTTTAAAAAAACAGAATTTATTTCTACTTTGGAATGCCATTATTCTGCCTCCTTTAGCTCTGTTGTTTTTTCATCATCTGGTTCATTGTCTTTATTATCCGAGCCAGAAGTATCAACTTGATCAGAGAGTTGCTCTTTATCAGAGGATTCTTTTAAGGTCTTTTCTTCGCTTTCTAGCTCAGGTTTTTTTTCTTCAACATATATTTCCGGCTTATCATTCAGTAGAACCGTCATATGCCTTAGCACTGAATTATTTAGCCTCATCCACGTATCATACTCAACCATCTTTTGTTGATCCCCGCCTTCAAATTGAATAAGGATATAGGATCCATATTTCTGTCTTTCGATAGAGTATGCTAGGCGCTTTTTGCCCCAAACGCGGTGATTAATTATTTTTGATTTTGTTTTTTCTAACTCTTTTCCAATTTCATTCATAGTTTTCTCGAGAGATTTATTCTCTAGGTTTGGATCAACAATGTAAAGTGTTTCGTAAAATGACATAATATCTCCTTCTTTTTTACGATATATCTTTTAAAAGTGGTGCAATAACTAGCGATACCACAGACATAAGTTTGATTAATATATTTAATGATGGACCAGATGTATCTTTAAATGGGTCACCAACCGTGTCTCCTACAACTGCTGCTTTGTGAGCATCTGAACCCTTATTCAGAGATTCTCCACCTATTGAAAAACCTTCTTCAATCATTTTTTTTGCATTATCCCATGCACCTCCAGAATTTGATTGAAATATAGCCATCAAAACACCTGATACGGTAACACCTGCTAAAAGCCCCCCAAGTGTTTCTGGACCAAAAACAAAACCCACAACTACTGGAGAGATAACAGCTAAAAGGCCAGGGGTTACCATCTCTTTAATGGCAGATTGTGTAGAAATCTCAACACAACGTCCATGCTCTGCTTTGCTGAGAGCATCTTCATAAAGAGTACGATCACTATCGCTCCAATCATCTTCGTTCTTTAGATTCATAAGCTCAAGAGCTTTTCTTAATTCGGGTATTTCGTTAAACTGTCTGCGGACCTCTTCAATCATCGCCATAGCCGCACGCCCAACAGCACCCATTGCCATTGACGAAAATAAAAATGGTAACATTCCACCTACAAATAATCCCGCCATTACTAATGGGTTTGCAATGTCAATTGTTGTAATTCCACTTTGAACCATAAAAGCAGCAAATAATGCCAATGCGGTTAAAGCTGCAGAACCAATTGCAAAGCCTTTTCCTATTGCTGCTGTTGTGTTACCAACCGCATCAAGTTTATCTGTTCTTTCGCGAACCTCTTTTGGTAATTCAGCCATTTCAGCAATACCACCTGCATTGTCAGAAATAGGACCATAAGCATCCACAGCTAATTGTATCCCTGTGTTAGCGAGCATCCCCAGGGCAGCCATTGCAATACCATATAGGCCTGCAAAATAATAAGCCCCGATAATGCTAGAAGAGATGATTAATATGGGAACGGCTGTTGACTGCATTCCAACACCTAAACCAGCGATAATATTTGTTGCGGGACCAGTAATTGATTGCTTTACAATAGAATTTACAGGACCAGTTCCCGTTCCTGTGTAGTGCTCTGTAATCATGCCAATCCCAAGACCAGCAGCAAGGCCTATAACCGTTGCGTAGAACACACCGATACTTGTGAATTCTGACCCACCTTGATTAAAAACATCTGGTAAAAAAGTATTAATTAAATAAAAGATTACACCAACCATAATAGCTGCACTGCCAAACTCCCCTTTATTAAGAGCCTTTTGAGGATCTCCACCTTCTTTTACAATTACCATAAAGGTCCCAATGATTGATACTAGTATTCCAGAAGCTGCTATCATCATTGGCAATAGAACAAAGTTTAAATCAAAGCTATCTGATACGAGAATGCTAGCACCCAACACCATTGAGCCAATAATCGAGCCAACGTAAGATTCAAAAAGATCTGCACCCATTCCTGCAACATCTCCAACATTGTCTCCAACATTGTCAGCAATAGTGGCCGGATTCAATGGATGATCTTCTGGAATCCCTGCTTCAACCTTACCAACAAGATCCGCACCCACATCTGCTGCTTTTGTATAAATGCCACCACCGACACGGGCAAATAAAGCTATGGAGGAAGCGCCGAGAGAAAAACCAGATAAGACATTCAACACCGTTCTTATACTTTCAAAATCAGAACCATACATATTAGTGTAGAGCAAAAACAGCCCCCCCAACCCTAATACGCCTAACCCAACAACGCTCAAACCCATTACAGAACCGCCGCTGAATGCAACATTAAGAGCTTTTTCTAGGCTATCTCGTGCAGCATTAGTGGTCCTGTTATTTGATTTGGTTGCAACCCTCATACCAAGGAACCCAGCTAAACCAGACGCCACTGCACCAATTAGGAAAGAAAAGGCAATTAACACGCTTGATTCTGGGTTGTTTTTATTTGCAAATCCTAAAATAATAGCAACAGCGATAACAAAAACTGAGAGGACTCGATATTCTGCCCTTAGAAATGCCATTGCACCATCAGCTATACTGGAGCCAATTACTAACATTTTCTTCGTGCCCTGATCCTGCTTCTCAATCCAGCTTGTTTTCCAGAATGAAAAAACAAGCGCTAAAAGACCAGCGACTAATACATAAATAATATTGTTATCCATTAATAATTTTTCTCCTTGATTATGAGTTATACTTACTCATTGTTTGATTTAAACCATTAACTAAAAGATATTCCATTGCATCGACAGATTGTTGGATCATTAAATCAACTTCTTTTTGATTATCTTTATGGAATGGTTTTAAAACATATTTTTCAGATGGACGGGTTTCTTTTGATGGCTCAGCGATGCCTAGCCTCATTCTAACAAACTCTCTCGTCCCAATCTGATAAATGATGTTTTCTAATCCTCTATGGCATCCATCGCCACCTTTAGGCCGAATACGTATTTTCCCTAAAGGGAGATCAACATCGTCTATAATAACAACAATTTCTGATTGAAGAATACCCCAGTAGTCCATTATTTCTCTAACTGCAATTCCACTTTTATTCATACCAGTAGTTGGCTTAGCTAATACCACTTGCTTACTTTTAATACGAGAAAAAACAAAGCTCCCGTGGCCAGGCTTAAACGATAGTTTGTTTTTAATGGCAAATTCATCAATTGCCCAAAATCCTGCATTGTGCTTGGTTTTAGCATATTCATTCCCAATGTTTCCTAAGCCTATAAAGGCAATCATGAACTTTCAGATTCTCCATTATTATCTCCATCTGAAGAATCATTGCCTTCATCTTTAGAAGCCTCTTCCAAAGACTCATCACCTTCTTGAACATCTTCAACATCTTCAACAACTTCTTCTGATGCGGGTGGCGTAATTGAAACAATATTTAAACTTGGGTCAGTAACAATATCCAAATCTTCTACATCAATTTCTAGATCAGCAACGCTCTTTGCTGAATTAAGCTCTAAGTCTTCTATGTTAAGCTCAATTTGCTCAGGAACATCAGTTGGGAAACAGCTTATTTCAATCTGATTTAATGATTGAGATAAAACGCCTCCCTCTTTGACACCAATTGAGTCCCCAACAAGTACAAGAGGGACAGAAATTGTAATTTTTTCAGATCTTCTAACACGCATAAGATCAACGTGAATTACTTCATCAGTGACCGGGTGATATTGCAATTGTTTAATCATTGTATACTGACTCTCACCACCTTGATCAATTTCAAAAATTCGCTGCCCCGATTGCATTGCATGAAATAATACGGATTTTTCAATTGATATATTCACATTCTGTTCTCCTGAAAAGTATAATACACCAGGTATCATACCTTTTTTACGTAATGCCTTTGCGGCTTTTGAACGAATTTCTTGTCTGCTTAAAACATCTAATTTGTAATAGGATGATGCCATTTTTTTCTCCTTTTTAAAATTCAAATAAAGCACTAACGGATTCCCCGTTGTGTATTCTATTGACAGCTTCTCCAAATATTTTTGCAACAGAAACAACTCTTATCTTGTCTGTTTTTTTCTCTTTATCAATTGATATAGTATCAGTGATTATGATTTTTTTAATATCAGAATCATTGAGTCTTTTAATTGCAGGGCCCGATAACACACCATGAGTTGCAACTGCGGTTACAGATTTTGCACCTTTTTCCATCGCTGCTTTAGAAGCATTAACAGTAGTTCCGGCTGTATCAATCATATCATCAATGATCAATACATCTAGATTTTCCAATTCTCCAATCAAATGGTTAACCTCTGCCTGATTTGGTGCAAACCTCCTTTTATCAATTAATGCGAAATGCATCCCCAGTGTCTTTGCATAGCTTTGACTCATTTTAACAGAACCAATATCAGGCGCAAGAACAACTGTCTCTTCAGGATTAAAACCTTCCTCTTTTATTGCATCATATAAGACAGTCCTACTATATAGATTGTCAAATGGAATGTTTGCAAAGCCTTGTATCTGAGTAGAATGCAAATCTAAAGTAATGATTCTGTTTGTACCTAGTGCTGTTAAAATATCTACAATTACTCTTGAGGATATTGGAACTCTAGGCTGATCTTTTCTATCTTGTCTCCCATAACCAAAATACGGGATTACTACCGTCACAGTATCTGCTGAGGCCCTAACCGCAGCATCAACAAGAAGTGCTAGTTCCATTATGTTTTCTGATGGGCCATTAGTTGACTGAATAATGAAAACATCACACCCTCTGATGTTTTCTTCATACTTAACCCAAATCTCACCATCAGAGAAAGTTTTTATGGATATTTCTCCTAAATGTCTATCTAACGATTTAGCGATATCTTCTGCAAGCCTGGGATTGCTACGCCCACTAAATATTTTCAGTTTGTTTCTTTGCATATTAAAAGGGTAATTATTGCTGGGGCGCAGGGATTCGAACCCCAACTGCCTGGACCAAAACCAGGTGTACTACCATTATACTACGCCCCAAATTTTGCTACTTTAGCATATGGGTAACTGGATTTGCAATAAAAGTGGAATATTTGTGAGAAAATAAAGACTCAGCAGATTTAGCACCTGCTTCATCGTCAAAAATCCCAAACACAGTCGAGCCTGAACCCGACAGACTTACAAACTTAGGTTTACATGACCATAGTTTTTCTTTTATTATCGCAATCTCTGGATATGCTGGAATAACAATTGATTCGAAATCATTCTCAAAAAGCTTGAAAGGAGTTTTATCTCTTTCCAAAAGACCAGCAAAATTAACCTCTACTTTGGGTCTCTGCAAAAATTTTTTAAAGCTCTTATATGCCCACTTTGTATCAATTTTAAATTCTGGAATAATGAGCAAATATACCCCATTTATACTGCCATTAATCTCAACTAGTTGCTCACCAATCCCAGAAGCGATTTGCAAACCCCCTTTTAAAAAGAACGGTACGTCTGCACCTAGAGTATGCGCAATTTTTGACATCTTTTCATTGATAGGATCAATAGAATATAGATGACATAGCCCTTTAAGGATTGCTGCAGCATTTGATGATCCCCCACCTAAACCACCGCCAGAAGGAATCTTTTTGACTAAATTGATTGAGACCCCCCCAATATCATATTGCTCTGATAGTTTTTCAAATGCAAGAACACATAAGTTGGTAGAATCATTCTTTAGCCATTTAACATTTGATTGAAATTCACACCCATTGTCCTTTTTTTTTAATTCAATAATGTCATAAAAGTCTAATTCTTGAAATACAGTATTGATATTATGATATCCATCTGGCCTTTCATTTAAAATTTGTAACCCAACATTAACTTTAGCATATGATTCAATTGTATAAGATTTCATAAAGGTTCTTTAATTATTGATGCAACAGCCATAGCCCCCCAACCAAGTCCCTCCCCAATTGCTCCCATTCTATCTGTTGTGGTGGCTTTAATACTAATGCTTGAATGGTCCAAATCCATGGTAGTTGCTAAACTTGATTTTATTTTATCGATATAATCTCCTATCTTCGGTTCTTGTAGGATTATTGTTGCGTCGATGTTATTAATTGAAAATCCTGATTTTTTAATCATGCGGGCAATATTTTCCAAAAAAACGGTGCTTCTAACATCCTTCCAAGTATCATCTTCACTTGGAAAAAATTTCCCAATATCGCCTAGCCCTGCGGCACCAAGCAAAGCATCAGCAATTGAATGGGAAAGCGCATCCCCATCAGAATGCCCGACAGAACCAACATCCGAAGATATATGAATGCCGCCGATGTAAAGTAGATCGCCTTTTTCTAACTTGTGAACATCATATCCGATTCCAACTCTTGTCATTGTAGTTCTGCCTCAGCTCTTTTCCAATCGTCAAATGTTGTGATTTTGAAATTTTTCCCAGTTCCAGGAACAATCATAATCTTATAGCCTAACTTTTCCATTAGAGATGACTCATCTGTTACAACTAAATCATCAAATTCTCTAGAACTATAAGCTTTTAATATCTTTTGTTTATTAAAAGCTTGAGGAGTTTGCGCCATCCAGATATTTGATCGGTCAATAGTTTTTTCTACTATATTATCTTTTGAGAACTTAATTGTATCATGTGACTGCATTGCAATGATTGCTCCGTCGGACATCTCGCAAGCGGAAATACATTGTTCTATAAGTGTCTTTGTGATAAAAGGTCGGGCAGCATCATGTATAACTACTAAATCAACCTTAGAATTAGATTTTTGAATTGCATTTTTAACAGAGTCTTGCCTATCAATCCCTCCAATTACCAAACTAACTTGCGAACCATATTTTCTTTTAATTTTTTTTTGGACTTCTTCTTGGTTATTATTTGGAATTACCAGAATTATTTCATCGAATAACCTTGATTTAATAAATATATCAAGTGAATACTGGTACAGTGGTTTGCCATGAAGTTTTTTAAATTGCTTTGCTTCACCAAACCTGCGTCCTGAACCCGCTGCGGTTATTATAGCTGACTTTACCAAAAATAACTAAACTATTATCATTGCGTCGCCATAGCTCAAGAAACGATAATCTTTCTTTTTCGCTTCCAAGTAGGCTTTCTTTATGAGCTTTCTACCTGCAAATGCACTCACCATCATTAATAGCGTAGATTGTGGAGTGTGAAAGTTCGTAATCATTTTATCAACCATTTTATAGTCATAAGGAGGGTATATAAACTTGTCAGTCCAGCCTCTCTTTGGTGTAACTTGAAAACCGGAAATCGCTATTGTTTCTAATGCCCTAACAGTTGAAGTCCCTACTGCAATAATTTTTCTATGTCTCTTGCGAGCTTGATTGATTGCCATTGAAGTTTGAGGAGAAACTTCAAAATATTCTGAATCCATTTGGTGACGGTTTAAATCTTCAACTTGTACAGGTCTAAAGGTCCCTAATCCTATGTGCAGTGTGACTGTCTCGATTTTAATACCCTTGTCTTTTGCTTTTTTTAATAAACCGTCTGTAAAATGTAATCCAGCCGTGGGGGCTGCAACTGCACCTCTCTCAGAAGCATATATTGTTTGGTACCTCTTTTTATCGTTCTTATCAGCATCTCGATTAATATAAGGAGGGAGAGGTGGTCTTCCTATTCGATCAATCATTTTGTCAAAATCATCCCCTTCATATTCAAACCTAACAACTCTACCGCCAGAAACAGTATTATCAATCACATCACACATTAGCTTTGGCGTAAAAACTAGTTTGTTCCCAATTCGAACTTTTCTTGCTGGCTTAACCATAACCTCCCACAAATCATTTGATAATTCCCTCAGTAGAAAAACTTCTACTTTTGCATCTGTTCTATCTTTTGTTGCGAAAAGCCGCGCTGGAAAAACTTTTGTGTTATTCATAATGAGAAGGTCATTTTTTCTCATGTAATCAGTGATATTATAAAACTTTTTATGCTCAATTTCACCGGTGTCTTTATGAACAACCATTAATTTAGAATAGTCTCTTCTTGCCTCAGGATGTTGTGCAATGAAGGTTTTGGGCAGTTGGTAATTAAAATCACCCAACTTGTATTTTTTCTTTTTATTTATCATTAAATAGCCTCTGTTGATCTTTAGTTTTTTTTATTCCTAGCAAGTCATACGCTGAATCTTGTGCAAGCCGACCTCTGGATGTCCTCATAATCATGCCTTCTTTAATTAAAAATGGTTCATAAACATCTTCTATGGTTGTTGAATCTTCACCGACAGCTACTGCAAGTGATTTTAATCCGACTGGGCCACCTGAAAACTGCTCAATAATTACCCTTAATATTTTTCTATCCATTTCATCAAGACCTATTTCATCTATACCAAGTTTTTTAAGAGATGCTTTTGCAACATCAAGGTTTATTTTACCTTCCGCTTTTACCTCTGCATAATCTCTGGCGCGCCTTAGAATACGATTGGCAATCCTGGGAGTTCCTCGACTGCGACTGGCCAGCTCCATAGCTCCTTCGCTGTCAATTTCAACTTCTAATATCTCTGATGATCGATTTATAATGTGAAATAGTTCTTCCGTATTGTAATACTCAACACGAAGGACAACTCCAAATCTATCTCGCAATGGTGATGTTAGATTTCCCAAACGTGTTGTTGCTCCAACCAAAGTAAATGGGTCAATATTCAATTGAACACTTCTGGCACTCGGTCCCTTATCTATCATTATATCAATAGTGAAATCCTCCATTGCAGAGTAAAGATATTCCTCAACATTGCTATTAAGGCGATGAATTTCGTCAATGAAAAAAACGTCTCTGTGGGCTAGATTAGTGATCATTCCTGCCAAGTCTCCAGCCTTCTCAACAATTGGACCAGATGCGTGTTTAATATTTGAATCAAGTTCTTTTGAAACAATACTAGCAAGTGTAGTCTTACCCAATCCTGGAGGGCCGAAAAGTAAAACATGATCTAATGCCTCGCCTCGTTGATTTGCTGCTTCTATATATAATTTCAAATTTTCGACAAGCTTTTTTTGACCAATAAATTCATCAAATTTTGAAGGACGCAATGATTTCTCAATAATTATGTCTTCTTCAAAAGGAGTAGGGTCTGTTATATGAATCTCTGTCATTTGATGAAATGGATATAAAACAATTTATATCAGGGCATAAAGATACAATTTGAAATAGCCGACGTAAAGATTTGAAAAGGAGAATGTTTGTTATAAAATAGCTTTTTCAAATATTATTTAAACGCCATGCTCTTTCTTTGGCAAACTTTTTTATACCATTTAATATACTTTCAGTGTCTAATTGAGACTCTTCAATTATCTGGTCTACGCTTCCCCCCGTTCTCCATCTATTATCAAAATCTGGAGACATAGAATACTTTTTTACCATTGGATTTGAAATCCAATTATTCATTAGCCTTAATGCGCCATTTGTAATCACCATTGTATCTTTCCATTGATTGGGAGCGATAATGAGCTCACGATACTTTTTATCCTGTCTCCTATATAACTCCCAGCTTATTGCTGCTATTATCTTTACATTGGGTCCATTTTCTTTCAGAGCTGGCAATATTTGAACTATCGAATTGGTAGAACTAGTACCTCTAACGATTACAACTCCTTCCTTTTTCTTATTTTCATCAAAATCTTTTATTATATATGCACCTTTTGAAGATTCAAAATGGTGTGCCATCTCTAAGGCTTTGCGGTCTGGAATCTTTATGGGCGGTCTTGTCAGGTGTATTGCAACTATTGGTACTTCTGTATTCAACGCTGCTGAAAGAGATGGTGCAACCTCGTTATGCTCCCATGGATGTACATTAATGATGTGTCCCTCCGGAAATAGCTGTGTTACTCCCGGTGCAAAGATACCAAAATGGGTTCTGCTATCCTCTGCTGTCTCTGGTCCTGAATGACCTACAACCCAAATGAGTTTTCCAACTTTTAAATTTGAATCTTGTGCAATTTGGCTGAAAAGTCGTATCGGCCCATATTTAAGATAACTAAATGATCCATAAGTACTTGTTGCTCCAAAGAAACCACTAAAATCCTCATAGCCATTTTCAGAGAAGTTCACCGTTGCTGCGCCAGCCATCATCCCAGCATTAGTAAATTCAGTTATTCCTTGGGGAAATAGCGGGCTCTTTAAGTTATCCTCTTTATTATACAAACCCTTGTTTTTATTTGAGCCGTATTCTATCGCAAATCCAGATAGATTTGTGGACTCTGCTAAATCTGCGCTCATCGCTAGGACAAGTGGTCTTCCATATTCTTGCTCATATGAAGAGTTTAAAAAGCTTGCATATTTAGAAAAACCAACACGATTAGGCACCACATCTCCCGGGTTAGCAAAGATGTTATTTGGCAAAGAGTCTAATCCAAAAGTTGGTTTCTTATTAGTTTCATTAACTGGACTCACCATACATTTTTTAATTTTATTAGGGACTGAATTTCCTAACTCAATTAATCGACTAGATAAATAATTGACATAACCTTGATTCTCTGACATTACCTTAAATACAGTTTTAAACATTGATTTTGCTTGATCTACTTGTCCTTCCCACGTATCGTCAGGAGCTGATCCATATTCTTTGAATTCAATTTTATATTTATCTGAAAAATCGTTCTTCGTTTTCCAAAATAAGTCGGAATTCATTTTGTGTGCAGCACCATGACTTTTACTATCATAGATATGATATCCACGTCCTTTCCTGGTTTTACTGTAAATTACTTTTGGTATCTTAGTACTACTATTCTCTACCAATAGCCTATAATATGCGTCTGTTATTTCTTGCCAACTTT
>CEOJ01016471.1_pt1 | contig 15386 bp, 14 predicted proteins | sample 530281 | NCBI WGS metagenome assembly CEOJ01 (sample SAMEA2619879, study PRJEB7988) | marine metagenome | isolation source: saline water (ENVO:00002010), including | reverse complement strand
AAGAATTATTTTAGCGGAAAGGTGTGTTACTTGTACTCTAGCTCTATAATGAAATGATTTACTTTAGTGTTATGTGTTTCTGCATTTTCTAGGTCCACTGTCCACTGTCCGGGTAAGTATCCTCTGACAGTGGAACCACCAACAATTTGTATTACACAGTAGTCATTGCCTGTATCACAATCTCCCATATCTCTGTTTTCATTATCAATTCCTGTAGAATTCATTACTTCATACTCTGTGCTATTGTAGACATAAAAATCTAGTTTATTATTCGTGGTACCGCCTACTCCACCACCTCCTGTTATTCCACCGCCGGGCTGATCATCGTCCTCTTTTGGATATGAAAGATATATCCTGATGTATCTGATTCTATCTATATTGTCATCATATGTAACAGGATACTCCCATGTCATTGTAATTGGCTCCTGAATTCTTCTATCAATAATGAAATCTTGCCATTTTCCTTGATAATTAATGTAAACGGTTACTTCTTTACTATCTTCCAGATCATTGTTATCAATTACTGTAAGCTTAATTTTTGTAGCTCCCGGATTTCTATCTTCCCATGAAAATTGTTCTCCTGTTGCGTCTACATCGTTGTCTGTTTCTCCATCTCCATCAGAGTCTACATAAACATCTAAGTCCCAATTCCAACTTACAATATAGTCTTCATTGGAGCAAGTACCTTTTGCGTCATTAAAGCCAGCACACGATTCGGATGCATCCAGACTTACTGTAACGGTTTCTGAAACTTCTCTGTCATCAGTTTCCTTCTCTTCACACATCCAGATAATTATCCAGTCACCGCTTCTTGATTCATCACCTTCACAGTTATCATCTCGACTTGTACTGATGATAGCTTTAGGTGCAAAAGTATTTTCCTCGGATACAGTAATTGTCTTACTCACAGTTACCTCATGAGTACCATCACTTACTGCTAATCTAACAACATACTCTCCTGCCTGTGAATAAATATGATCAGTAGTTAATCCACTTCCAGTATTTCCATCTCCAAATGTCCAAACAAAGGACATAGAATCTGCATCAGGGTCTGATGTTCCAATTGCACTGAATAAGATTGAGTCACCAGCTTTTTTCAGACCAGATGGTTCTACAGACATTTTTGGAGTTGGTGGACTATTGGAATTTACTATATCAGTACATCCAGAAAACATTGGAGCAAGAAATAAAATTATTAACATCCATGCCAACTCTCGCCCCTTCGTCATAGCTTATGCCAGAACCTCATCAAAAATCAATCCTACGGCTCCCAAATTCATTTAGAAATCAAAAATACTACTTTGTCCTTTAGGGCGAGGGCCTTTGAGTAGTTCTTTTTCGTCTGGGCCAAAGGCTTCGGTTATTCTTCCTAAGGATTTTGCCATACGTTTAGCATAATAGTTTGGATCATAGGATGGTGGTTCTCCGCCTATCTCGTCCACTAGCCAAGCCTGAACGCCTAATTTTCCCTTATCTTCTTCTCTTGGTTCAGTTATAATGTATCCTACTTTCATCCCGGGAGTGAATTGTAGTCCTGCACTAATTCTTTGTTTAGCTGCTCTAACATAAGGTAATCCATCCGGATTTGAATACATGCTGAAATCCCAATCATTTTTCTTAGGGTCCCACTTTCCTTTACATGAGCGACTAATTACAAGTTTAGATGGATTAATATCACCTTCTCGAATTCTATCAATTACTGATTTAGTCATATTTATTGCTTCTTCTGTCTTTCCATCTAGAATTAATTCGAACATTTTGGTCATTGTTGAAGATTGTAATTGAAATGAGTCAGTTCTTCTAACTTCGTATCCTCTAATTAGCATCTCTTCTCGCGGCCATACAACACGTCCGACGTATCTCTTTTTCGCTCCATGACTAAAAAATGACGATAGGGCAGTTTCAAATTCCAATTCCGCTCCTTCCTTACTGAATCTTTTCGCTAATGAGTTTCCGAAATTAAGAGTGATATTTTTTGAATTTTCCCATTTTTCTTGATCTAGCTTATTTTCAGGAAGATGCATGGGAGAATTATGTTCTACAGGCGCCCTGACAAAGATTGAATCGGTATCCGAATAAACAACACGTGATCCTTCTTCTTCTAATCCAGAAATGATTGTCCTGATATTGTGCCGAGCCCATTCAGTAATACTAGCGCCCAAGAGTGGGTGCGTGAATCTGTAAAAGCTCGATGCAAATACTCCATAAAATGAGTTCATCAGTATTTTTACGGCATATTGCAATTGATCTTGTAAAAATGCTTCAGCTTCATCACCTTCTCTATTTGCCTTGGACAACGCCTTCTTGTGAGAATCTCTACTATCCATTAGAACTTTCAGAAGCTGTGGCACAAGGCCCAATCTATCATCCTTAGACAGATATCTGGTCTTGGTATTGGGAGATACATGATGGGAATCGTCTTCGCTATCATCCCTAACTAAAGTAGTGGAGCAAATATTGTTAGTAATCATAATTGAAGGGTACATTGACTTGAAATCTAACACTACTACCCAAGGTTCTACTCCTGATTCTACTTCGTGAACATATCCCCCAGCGATTTGGTCTTGTTTTCCGAATCCTTTCGTATTGGGTACTGCAACTCCCTTTCTATCTGCTAAGCGAATTACAAGAGAGTCTATCCACCTACTAGTTGTACTAGTGGATGCTACATCTACTGTCGTTAATGAGACAGAGGCTAATGCCTCTTTTCTGGCTATAGATTTCATTTTTTCAAGTATGTCCAAGGGGAGTATAGTATCCTTAACACAGTATTTCAGTACCTCATCGGGTCTTTCTTTCCACTCTTGATCCATGTTACTAGCATCTATATCCAACTTGTGCATTTCTTCATCATCGGGCCAAAGAAGTTGTGAAACATATCTTAAGGATTCGCGTTGAGGTCTCAAAGTCTGTCTCGCTTGCCACCAAGCATCTAAGGGTATTCGACCTTTGATAGTCCAAACTCTATTTTGTTCTCGATTGGGAAAAATTCTACCCAGGCGTCTATATCCTCTTTTTGTTTCATTTTCGTTTACAGGCACCCTTCCCCAGCCAAATAATTGTGACCTGTCAATCTCTGAATTAGGTTCAATATACTCTGATCTATCTTGCATCCTAGGTAAGTCAAAATTATCTATATTGTAACCAGTTATGAAATCTGGATCCTCCTCACGAACTATTTCAGTTAATTTCTCAAGTATATGAGTTTCTGCACCTTTGATTGGAAATTCAGTGCGTTTTCCTGCCCTGTCTATAACAGCTGCGGCGCAAAGTATTGTATTATTGGCAATACTAGTTTCTAGGTCAAACGAAAATGTAACAAAGGGTGCAGGAAATGGTTCAGTTCTGAATATATCTTGGGCTTTGCAAGAGATAATGAGGTCTGTTGGATATATCCCAGATCCGCCAATTTCTTGTATTCTTTTGAGCGCAAGTATTGAGTCAGTTGTTTCGGAATTTTGTGATATTTTTGGAGATTTTTTTGATGACCATAGAATTTGACCCTTGACTTTAATGTGCGGACCTAAATCTCTATCTAACAACAAACGCTGTACGAATAATATATCTGCACTAGTTACTATCCATCCCTGATCAGAAAGTATTTTTCTAACACTTCGAACCTTTGTTGTATTTTTCAAAAATACTTTGTAATGTGGCCTAATAATTCCATCTTGGGAGAGTTTCATACCTATATTTTCGGGTTCACCCTGTACATCCTTATTTGCTGAAACGCTACTTAGAGCTAGTAAGGGCTTATCATTAATCTCATCTGTTTTGGGATCTGAGATCTCGATATACGGTCTAAGGCCATTTACCAACAATAGTGCAGAGTGTCCATTTTTAGAGCGACACCAAAGCTCGATTACTGTATTTGAATTCTGACCATCTTGCCATGATCTGTTGTCTCCAGACACAATACAAAGCTCATCTTCCCAAATCATAATTAATTCTCCTGTGATGTTGGACCCTTTTGTTAAAATCGTGTAATCGTGGGGGGTCATAACAATGCCGGGAAGATGTCCAAGGAAATTGTTGAAAGGTTAGCTTCGTTCCTAAGTGTTAACTGGGGTGAGCGCGGTGTCTGAAAAATCGAGTGTTGATATGGATTGGGATTCGCTCACATTCAGCTTTACTAAAACCGATCGAATGTATGTAGCAAGATGTAACGAAGGGGAAGAATGGGAAAAAGGATTAATGCAAGATTTTGAAAATCTAAGTTTATCTCCTGCATCAGGCGTGATAAATTATGGGCAAGGACTTTTTGAAGGAATGAAAGCCCAGTATGCAGAAGATGGTAAAGTTGTCCTTTTTCGTCCTGCTGAAAATGCTAGAAGATCTAGAGAGGGTGCCAGAAGATTGGGTATGCCTCCTATTCCTGAGGAAATGTTCCTGGATGCAATAAAACAAACTGTAAAAGAAAATATTAGATGGGTCCCTCCTATTGGTAAGGGTGCCTTATACATTAGGCCACTATTATTTGGGAGTGGGGCGATATTAGGAGTCGCTCCAGCACCTGAGTTTACGTTTTTGGTTTATGTTTCTCCAGTAGGTCCATACTTCAAGGGAGGAATTAAACCAACCTCACTTCGAGTTTCTGATGAATTTCATAGAGCCGCTCCGGGTGGTTCGGGTGGTGTTAAAGCTATAGGAAATTATGCCCCAGGTATGGTTCCTTCAAAGATGGCTAAGAAAGATGGTTTCTCAGAGATAATTTACTTAGATGCAGTTAATCACAAGTATGTTGAGGAAGTAGGAGCAGCAAACTTTTTTTGTGTGAAAAATGAAATAATCTCAACACCCGAATTGACTGGAACTATATTAGCTGGAGTTACACGATCATCAGTGATTGAGCTAGCTAAATCTAGAGGTTATGAGGTAAGAGAAGAAAAAATAGATATTAGCTACGCAATGGATGCAGATGAGTGTTTTTGTGTAGGAACTGCAGCAGTTGTTTCTGCAATTGGAACAATTGAGCATGGAGAAAAGGTAGTAGAATTCTGTGGAGGTAGAGTTGGGCCTATAACGATGGAAATGTACGAATTATTAACTTCCATACAACAACGGAAAATTGCAGATGAATTTGGATGGACTGTTGAAGTTTAGAAATTTCTAGGGTGAGATTATGGCTTGGCGAAATGCCGTTAAGTTGAGTAAAGTTAAATCTGGTAATTTGAGAATGTTAAACCTTGGAAGTAAGATAATTATGATTTGTAGAGACGGAGATGATTTTCATGCCACTGAAGGGTTGTGTAGACACATGAGATGGCCACTTTCGTGGGGTGGTAAAATAGAAGATGGGTGCATAACATGCCCGCTTCACCAAACAAGACATAGATTGGATGATGGTGAGTTGGTGGAATGGGCACCATTTCCGTTGTTCCCACCATACGGTAAATTTGTTGGGAAGTTATCCAAAAAGAAAAATCTAAAAATTTACAATACGAGAATGTCGGGTGAATACTTGCAAGTTTATTTGGATTAAGCTCATCTCCTTTTGCCGAATTTACCCTTTCTTTTACTTGATGACTTATTTTTGAATTTTTTTCGCTGTGACCTTTGTCTTACATTTCCCCTGGATGTACGAGGTGAAACTGCATCTCCACGAGTTTGTGCTTCTTTCATTCTATCCCTAAGAATACTTCCTATTTGCTGCATTACTCCTTCTTTACTGATTGAATTAGTGACTTCAAGCGCATGCTTTGGTGGCATTACAAGTCTTCCTTCTTTTGAATACGGACGAGAAGGGTGACTGATTTCAGGTTCCTGTCTCATCTTTCTTATTCCAGACGTTCTTGCAGCCCAAACTAGAGTTTCCAATGTTGGATTGGGAATACTAGCTATTTTGGGCACTCTACGCCCTTGAGAACGAGTCAATTTAGAGTCGAAATATCGAGTCCAAAGAATCATTTCTTCTCTATTCGACGCCATGATATGATGAATTCAAACTAGCCATGTTTCTTGAGCCTTCGGATATTATTCATCGATAAGTACTCCACTAACTACACCATGCATTCCTGGCCTACTAGTTACTCTGACTTTACCCATTTCGGTTTCTAGAATAGCGCCTTTAGTAACTATATTTCTACGAACAAAGTTTGAATCTGCATCATTACCTACTACATTGACTACATTGGTCAGAATTGTTTTACCATCCTTGGGGATATTTACATTTACAGACTTTACACTAAGAGACCTAACTGTCTGAGAATTAGCTCTCTTTCTGTAATTTTTTCTAATATCCTTTTCACCTACAAAAGCAAATTGTTTTTCACTAGCGACTTCGGTTCTTCTCTTTCCTCTGTATCTATTTGGACGTTTGAGGCGTCCACCTGTAGGCTTTCGACGGGATATGCCATGCCACTTCGCCATTATTTACGCCGAATGACCCTCCTTATTTCAATGGATTGGAATCGGTCATCTACGTGTAAATCAAGTTTTGGCGATTATTTCAGTCAATAAATCATTGTATTCCGTAAAATGGGGAAACTGTGGGAATTCATCAATAACATTAATTGGCGCCCTAAAAAGTAGTCCAGAATTGGCTGCTTCAAGCATTGAAATATCATTGTATGAGTCACCTGAAGCAATTACAGTAAAGTTTAGAGATTTTAGATATTCAACTGTTTTTCTTTTGTGATCTTGAAGTCTGATATTCCAACCTGTTATGATTCCTGATTCCGAAGTTTCCAGAGTATGACAAAATAATGTAGGATTGTGGAGCTTTTCGATTATTGGCTTAGAAAATTGAGAAAATGTATCTGATAGTATGATGACAGGGAATTTTTTCTGAATACTAGTCAAGAATTCTATTGCACCATCTAATGGGTCCATGGATCTAATTATTTCTTGAATATAATCCAAAGTTATTCCTGAATTTTCTAAAATCTCGAGTCTAAATTTCATTAATTTATCGTAATTAGGTTCATCTCTAGTTGTCTTCATCAGTTCTTTGATTCCTGTTTCTTCTGCAACATTAATCCAGATCTCTGGAATAAGTACTCCTTCTAGGTCCAAGCATATGACATGCATTGATTGCCGTAAGGAATGTTTTTATTCAATTTTTTTAAACGGGAAAGGAATAATTTATTGTTCGATTGTATTTTGGCTAATTCGTGACAGGGAAGAGAATTAGAAGAAGAACTCCTGTTAGACTCAAACAAATTAAGAATGTAGCCAATGAATTAAGTAATTGGACTAAGAGTAGTATTAATTTAGATGGATTTTTAGAACAAGCTCATTTTCAAGGAGTGGACATGATTTTAATTGATAGGGTTCCAATGGTGATGAAGATAGAAATTATGGGAGAATGGTCTTGGTACCCAACAATTAGAGGGATAAAAAAATGGGGTGTTGAAAGATTTTGGGTTGCAGTTGATGATGGAGCGATTCCTTTCTTGAAAAATGGAGCAGATTGTATGGGAGCTGGAATTCATATAGCGGATCCAGATATTCTGAAGGGAGATTTTGTCTGGATTAGGGATCAAGAAACTGGTGATCCTATAGCAACAGGAGTTGCATTAACGGATGGTGAAGAAATGATGATGATGAAGAAAGGTAAGGCTATTCAAACCATCCACTGGATAGGTGATGATTTATGGGGTGTAGAGATATAGTCAAAAAAACCTAGAGTTGATGTATGATGTCTTTAGTGGTAGTATTATGAGGCCTCTAGTAATCCTCACGGTAATCCTTATTTTTTGTGCGGAAACTGTAGGAGAAATAGGAGAAAATCAAGAGTTAGACTTATCAAATAGTCCGATATTATCGGTTGAAAGTGGAGAGAATATTAAGTCAAATAATGAATATGAAATCAAAGTTTTACTAAATCAGGCTGCTAATGAAAATGCTACTGAAGTTGAATGGATTACTCAGATTTGTATAAACTCTGGAGTTTGCTATCCACCAAAATCAACTATTCTTCTCAAAGATGAAGGCGATGATATTTGGAAGGGGACGATAGTTATTGATGATGATAGTAGCTATATAAATTGGAAATTGGAACTATCATGGAAAAATAATACTGAAACATCTATTCCTGAGCAAGGCTTTGGTTGGAAGGTTTGGTCTACATGTTGGTATGATGCTGAGTCGGATACTTGGGGCGGAATGGATTATCCTTGTGATGAAGAGAACATTCTACCGGGATTTATAGTACATACTGTAATTTTTTCCACAATAATTGGAGCATATTTCTATTCAAATAGAACACACAGGTGATTTATTTTCTATTAATTATCTAAACACCACTTTATATCTTCAATAAGTTTACATCATTTCATGTCAAAGTTAGAGTGTAATATTGGAGCAAGAGGAAAGTTCGTGAGATTAGTTCTCGGCATTTTCGGATTAATAGGTTCTATTCCATTCATTCTCATGACTTCCTATGGAGTAATTGACTACAACTTGGGTATGATTTTAAGTGCTGGACTAGTGGGTGGTGGTGCACTAGGAATTTTTGAAGGATGGTCCGGATGGTGCGTTGCTAGAGCTCTTGGTGTAAAGACATCAATCTAAGTCAAGGGATATTTCTCCTTTCAAGTGTCTGTGAAATGCGTAGAATGTAAATGCAGTAAAAAGATGCCAACCAGCATGAAGTTGCAGTAAGGATTCGGGATTACAACCTGATTGTTCTGCTTGGCCAATATTCCAAATCAATAGACCCAGAATAAAACTAGTTACTCCCAAAGGTAGCCAAGGTGTTAATGGTCTACTGATAGGGTGATTTTTGGTGCCAGTTAGTATCATTGAACATACGAGAAAAAGAATAATTTGTAATACCAAATATCTCAATTTCGGTGCATCTAAGACAATTAAAGCTATGACGGGTAGGAGGAAAACAGCCAACATTCTAAACTCATGTCGAATTTCTTTTCTAGAAAGAAATAAATCTGCTTCAATCATCAACCAGATTCCAATTAGTGAATTCCAAACGAAATGTCTGAGGAAACCAAGGCCTTCCATTTCTCCCCAATCTGGGGCTAGTTCTTCTCTTCTAAAGAAATCAATAACTAGGTAAGTTATTGTAAAAATTATTATATTTCTGATAGTAGTTGACTCGTCCCATCTTAGTACTCTTCCAACAGAGTAACCTACAAACACGGTCATCCATAACATCATACCACCCCAATCTAAGAATCCCCCGATTTGAGTTTGGGTACCATGCATTGCAAGACTCCCCAATCCTAGAAAAACCGCAGAAATTCCATAAAGAGGAGAAATTAAACTTTTTCTTGAAAACGGATTGGGGCCATATTCTGGTTGCTGATCGGCTTCCCATAGCAACAGTAAGCCTACTCCGATGTATGCAAAGTTTGATATTGAATTCATAGGTTCTCTGAAGAGTCCATCGCTTCCTAATTCACAGTATTGTGCTGGAATTCCGATTAGCGATTCAGAATATTCTCCCCATCCAATGATATAACTGATTAAATAAATCAAAAGTCCGAATAATGTAAGAAAGCAACCTTTACCTAACCAAGTACTATGAAAAGTCTTAACACTGTATTGCATGAAATAAGGGGAATGATAATTAAACATAATATCTTTCATAAAAAACTAATTTTTTCAAACGAAAAACCGTCTGGTTGAAAAAATATGAGTACTTCAGATATTCGTGAAAAGAGCACTTGCAATGTTGATTTTGAGTATCCTTACCCTACCTGTAGTAGTTTCAGGATTGACTAATTCGCAAGATGATTCAATTGTCAATAGTCAAGAAGTGAAATGGTGGGATTCGACATCAATGGATTTGGATGGAGATGATGTTCATGATGCAATATGGAAAGCAATTGGTAGTGAACTGTATGACTGGGTAGATGATGATAACACAATTGGAGTAATTGTAGATTTTGATCACAAACCCAATTTAGAAGATCAACTAATGCTTGAAAGTGAAGTTGGCTTTCGTACCCAATTTAGATATGACCTAATTGACAGTATTGCTGGTAGAATTGAAATTACCAAAATAGTTGAATTGGCTGAATTACCCGGAGTTGTACTTGTGGAGTTAGATGGAATACTGACGGTTCAGATGAGTGATGTTAACGAAATTCATGGAATTCCACTAATATGGGAAGATACTGGTTATACTGGCGCAGGTAGCGTTGTTTCAATTATTGATACTGGAATTGATTCTAACCATGCAGGTTTAGACGATTTAGATGATGATAATACTACTGATGATGCAAAAGTGATTGCTTTCTATGATGCAGTAAACTCTCCCGAATTAACAAATGGAACTGAGGTTGCAGCATATGATGATCAAGGTCATGGAACACATTGTGCGGGAATTACGGCAGGAACTGGTGCACCGAGTGGAGAATATGTAGGAGTGGCTCCTCAGGCACAATTGGTAGGAGTGAAGGTACTTGACGAAGGTGGATCAGGCTCTTTCGCTACTGTAATGGCTGGCATGGAATGGACTGTTGAGAAGAGGCATGAATTCAACATTAGAGCAGCCAGCATGAGTCTTGGTGGATTTGGACTAATTGAGTGGACTTCATCTGAAGAAGAATCAGTAAATAGAATGGCTAACGCTATGGTTAGATCGGGTATTGCACTGTTTATTGCGGCGGGTAATAATGGTGTTGCAGTACAAATTGGAACCCCTGGTTCTGCAGAAGATGCAATTACAGTAGGGGCATTGGATAAGGATACATCAATAGCTGTTTATTCTAGCCAAGGACCAACAGAAGAAGGAAGAGTGAAACCAAACATTGCTTTTGTTGGTTCGAATGTATTTGCTCCTGAAGCAAATTCAGGAGATGGTTATATTGACTATTCAGGTACTAGTATGGCCACTCCAGGTGCAGCTGGACTAGCTGCTTTAATGTATCAGGCTAACCCAGATCTTTCTCCATTTGATATTAGAAATATTATGCAAGAAACAGCTACTTACAGAGAATGTCATTACTTGCTGGCCAATGAGCCTTGTCCGGAAGATTTGATTCCTAAGAATAGACAGAATAATGTTTATGGTCATGGCCATGTAGAAGGTCATCTTGCACTATTGGAAGCTGCAAATTACGTATACGATCTTTCTACTGATTTGAATCTGACCACCGAGACTGAGAGTACTGAAGATAATCGAATAGTATTATCAAATCGTGATTCAATAAAAATCTCAGTCGAAGGAGATCCAGTCAAGTTAGAATGGAGGACTTGGGATATGAGAGATAATTGGATGACTCATCAAGAATTTTCTCCTGGTGATGAATTTGTGGAAATTAGTCATTCCATGTTAATTGACAGGCTCAAGTATATTCCAGGAAATCAGATAGAAGGTAATCAAACTCTAATGGTTAGGTCGATTCTTAACGAAGAGGCTTCTACTAACTTAGTAGTTCAACTATCAGTTGTCGGGACAGAATCTGCTGAAACTGTTTTGGAATCTACTTCTTTGATGCCCATGCTGATTTTATTAATGTCAGTCGTTATAGTAATATTGATGGTGATAGTAGGGGTGGTTGTGTCCAAAATGCGTAGAGAAGATTACAATTCGGATTTAGAACATGAATGGCCTGATAATTAGGATTAATTTAATGAAAATTATTCACCTTTCTATCTTAATTTATCTTTTCTTTAGGACTAATGAGGATAAGAAAGATTCCTGTTGTCACTATTAGAAGAGCTCCTAAATAGTCATCAAATTTCAAAACCTCATCAAAATAATACCATCCATAGAAAGATGCAACCAATACAGTTGTATACGAAAAAGCTGAAATCCAAGCTGCATTAGCTTGTTGGTAAGCTAAAGTAATGCCAATTTGTCCTATTCCTGCTCCTAATCCTACAGATATTAGCAACAATAATTCATTTAGACTTAGGAAAATTGTCTCTCTAATAGCAAATGGTGCACTAACCAATATAGAAAACATAGCAAACCAGAATACTACCCCTGCCGGAGAATCTGTAGATCTTAAATCTCTTACAAAAATATATGCTAGTCCTGCTCCAAGACCAGACGCCAATGCAAATAAGGCATCAGGCTCTACCTTTCCGAATTCTGGGGAAACTATCAATGATACACCAAAAAAAGAAATTAAAACACAAATCATCACTGAAGGAGTTACTTTTTCCTTGAGAATTTTTCCAGAAAATATTGCAACAAATAAGGGTGCAGTATATTGCAGTGAAACTGCTTGGGTGATAGGTATTCGTTGTAATGAATAAAAGTAGCAAAACATAGCTGTTAATCCAGTAAAGCACCTTAAAAACATCTTTTTCCTATCGACTATTTTCAACGGGCGGGCATAGTAAAGTGCCCATAGAAACACAATTCCGGCAATTACGGAACTTCTTACTAGAACGATAGTTGAAACGTTAATGTCAAAATCTTCGGTTTTTTTTATTATAGCATTCATCGTTCCAAAAGCAAAACTTCCCAGGATCATCCAGAAAACTGCTGCCTTTGCAGAACCCGAATCGCCGTAGACATACGAATCATTATTAGAAATAAAGCCTGAAAGATCTGGAGATTTAGTAGTTTGAGATAGGGATTTTAGGCTCCTACCCAAACCTTTCTTAGTCATATTAAATCAATCCCCATCTTTTTTCCAAAATAGTGGTTATTTCTTGGTAATCTTTTCCCCCTGCACTGGAAGGATCGTGAAGGTGAATAGGTACTCCATGACTGGGAGCTTCAGCTATTCTTACGTTTCTTCGAATCGCTGGTTTGATTAATAGATCGGGATAGTTATCAATCAGTTCACCAGCAACTTGTTGATTTAATAGTGAATTTGTATGCATGGTCATAATTAGTCCATCTACCCCTAATCGATTATTTAGTAGACTACGAACTTCACGAATTGTGCCGGTGAGTAATGCCAAACCTTCTAGAGCGAAATACTCCGTTTGAACAGGAATTAAGATTCCATCTGATGCTACGAGTGCATTAATAGTAACTAATCCTAATGATGGTGGAGTGTCAATTATTACTAAGTCATAATATGGAAGTAGGTTGTGTAGAGCTTCCTTCAACCTTCTCTCTCTGCCCAGTTGTCTCATCATGTCTTGTTCTAGACCAATTAGAGTTCTATCCCCTACGATGATATGGACATTATCAACTGCAGTAGCATGACGAGAATTTATTGATGATTCGGGATTTAGAATTAAATCCCTAGTGGTAGTTGTTACCTTACTTTTATCTACTCCTAATCCTGTTGCGCAGTTTCCTTGAGAATCACAATCAACTACTAAAATTGAATGCCCCCTTAATGCCAATTGAGATGCTATATTAATTACACTAGTAGTTTTTCCGACGCCGCCTTTTTGATTAGTGACAGTGACTACTCTGGCTCTATTTTTTGGAGAAGGTATGGAATTAGGTAGCTCCATTGAGTTGAAGATTGATGTTGATTGGATTGACTCTTTTGCGTCATTTTTCTCAATTTCATCATCCTCTATTTCTGTAAATTCTACGTCTACTATTAATGGTACAGAAGATACTTTAGGAAGTGGATTCTCCTCTTCTGGATTCGACATTGTTACTTCGGTGGTCGTAGGAGTGTTGAAGATGACGCATGAAAAACAATATTTATTTCGATTTTGTTCATTCTGAAGGCTGGTCAAAGTGGTACCAAGTAATCATTTCTGCTGATTGGGCATCCATTGCAATTCCGACCACATGATTACGATTGGATTCTATCCATTCTCTACCAGCTACCATATTCACCTTTCCATCTCCCAAGTCTCCCGGTAGTAAGCTGATAATTTGATTCTCATCTGCAACCGAAAGACGGTATCCAAGTTTTACTTGGGAGAAAGATTCTTGATTATCAGAATCATAATATCCTGACTTCCAGACTGATTTAGACGAATCATCATTTTCAGAGATAAATGGATTTAAATCTGGGTATCGTGATTCAGAAAGTATTCTATTTTCTAAAATTTCTAAAGTTTGTGTTTCAGGAATATCTTGTCTGTTGTATTTTATTTCTCCGTCATCATTTAATTCTTCTTTGATATTACAATTCGACTCGTCACTAGAATTCAAATATTCGACGACAGTCCAACCTGATTTGTCTCCGCTGGTTACCCATGATAAATTCCATAATTCTGATTCTTGGTTAGTAATTTTTCTTTTACTCCACTCAGACTGCCAGATGTATCCGCCATCAATCAAGGCCTGTGATCCAGCACTATTAGGGTGTTCAGACTTCATACAATTTGTTGCATCTTCCAATTTGAATGTACGTTGAGAAGATTCGTCCCACATAGAGTCTAGCCATTTTCTTTCTGTGGATGAACCGGGTTGATCTTCTCCAGCAACTGGTTTCAAATAATTCCTACCCCAGTCAATATTTCTTGAACCGTCGATAGAGTTTGTACTAGAGAATTTCATATCTATTGAGAGGGAACCGGAAGGAAGAATTTCATCTGAAATACTACTTACTATAGCGTTGCAGCTATTAGTTCTCAATTCCTTATCTAATACTATATTAGTTTCCTGTTCCACTGGCCATGGGATATCTTTCTTAACAAGAATATTGAGGAATACATTCCCATAGCATTTTGATATGTCCTCATGTTCTAATTCTATTGGATAAACTAGTCCGAATTCTTGGTGATTGAATTCTTTCTTTACTTCCCATTTCCATACAGAATCCCAGTTTAATTCAGGGTCAGATGATTTTGTTCCTTCCTTAAGCTCAATACTTCCAAAAAATTCATGTAATTCTATTGGAGTTAGGGGGAAGGTGAGTGAAGGAATTATTGCACCCAATCCACCGAAAATATCCATATCATAACTAATTGCTCTGAGATTTGTAGTTGATGATGATGAATCACTAAAAATTACTTTTGTATCAGAACGAATTGTTTCAGATTCTTCAATTTCATTCCAAGCGATATTTTCTAGATTTAAGGAATTGTCTGCCAATGACCACCCGAAGATTCCACATTTTTCTTGGTTAGAATCTTGCTCCCATGTTCTTCCTTCAAGATCAAGTTCTAAATTCATAGATAGTTTTCTCTCTACAGTGAGAAATCCAGATCTGCCTAAGCTATCTGTACTATATACAGTACCATCTTCCTTCCCATTGGTGATTGAGACATCTCCATTTCCTGACAAATCTATTGCCAAATATCCACATGCATCCTCTAGAATACCACCAGATGAGTCACGTAATAGACTTAACATTTCATCTCCATTAATTTCAATCTTTGATTGCTCGACATTAAATTCCATTTGATCTCCAAAACTTAATTCTTCAGTTGAGAAAGTAGAATTTTTTCCTATTACTTGAGTGACTACCGCACCAACCAGTATAACGACTATAAAAACGGAAATAGTTGCTTTCCAGCGAGTACCCAATGATGAAAAATTTGGAATACTAATTACCAATGCAGGTTGATTGTCTTCTATCTTCTCATCTAATTTCTCCGGG
>CEOJ01076030.1_pt1 | contig 15563 bp, 15 predicted proteins | sample 530281 | NCBI WGS metagenome assembly CEOJ01 (sample SAMEA2619879, study PRJEB7988) | marine metagenome | isolation source: saline water (ENVO:00002010), including | reverse complement strand
CGTCGTCTCCAAGTCTCCGGCTGGGCGCGCGCCGGCGCCGCCGTCGAGGGTCCCGTCTACGCCGGCATGTTCGATTGTTTCCGCCGAACCGTCGCCGAGGAGGGCGTCTCCGCCCTCTTCCACGGTTTAAGCGCCAATTACGTCAAAATCATGCCCAGCATCGCCATCGCCTTCGTCGTGTACGACCAACTCAAGATTCTCCTCAAGCCCGAGGTGAAGATCTCCGCCGGCTGACGTCCCGCGCGCCGTCCCGTCCCCGGCGTCCCTCCGTCCCGTCCCGTCCCATCCCGCGTCACCACCGTCACCACCGTCACCACCGTCACCACCCTTCGACTTTCGTCTCATCACCCGTTCGATCGTTCGCGTTTCAGGCGTAACACCACCCATCGACATCCTAGCCCTCCATCTTCATCCGTTCCGTCCCGGACGCGCGCGCGCGAAAAGTGCGAACAAAACCCGCGAGCGCGTGCATCGATCCAATCCATCCGGAGATCGAATCCAAGGATCGTCGTCACACGCGACCGCTCGACGCGCCGCGACCGAACGAACGAACGAAACAACGAACGAACGAACGAATGTCTAACCCAGTGTGCTACTTCGACGTCGAGATCGGCGGGCAACCGGCCGGACGAATCGAGATGACGGTGCGTCGACACCGGATCGAGGGATGGGTCGATGATGCGCGATGAATGACGCGCGCGCGAGGATTCACGGAAGAGAGCGATGAGAGACTGACGATGAAGCGCGTGTGTGACGGTATCGCAGCTTCGCGCGGACGTCGTGCCCAAGACGGCGGGTGCGTGCCTCGATGATCGGATGATTGGATGATCGATCGCGGATTGATGCATGAATTGACTCGACGCGACGCGACTCGACAAACGACGCGACGGGCCGACTGACGGTGAGACGCGCGATGCGCGATGCGCGTAGAAAACTTCCGAGCGCTGTGTACCGGGGAAAAGGGCTTCGGATACGAGGGATCGAGCTTCCACCGCGTCATCCCGGGATTCATGTGCCAAGGCGGCGACTTCACCAACCACAACGGCACGGGGGGTAAATCCATCTACGGGAACAAGTTTGAGGATGAAAACTTTCAACTCAAGCACACCGGTCCGGGAATTTTGTCCATGGCGAACGCTGGACCGGGCACGAACGGGTCGCAGTTCTTCCTGTGCACGTCGACGACGGGCTGGTTGGACGGGAAGCACGTCGTGTTCGGCGCCGTGAGCAAGGGCATGGACGTCGTCAAGGCGGTCGAAGCCGTCGGGTCGCAATCCGGTGCGACGTCTCGCCCGGTGACGATCGCCAAGTGCGGTCAACTTTAAGCGGGACGTGCTTTGCCGTGAGATGAGAGACGATGACGATTCAAACCGACGAACTCGAGCGATTTGATTTCCGACGTCCCGTCGTCGGCGCGCGCTTCGCGCGCCGCCGCGTCACCAATCCGACGAAAAAACGTGGAATACTACAACGTTTTTGTTTTTGTCTATCCGCGCGCTCCTCCGCGTCCACTCGATCGCGTCCGTTCACACGCGCGCATACGTGACACACGAGTCCCATCCGCGCCCCGCTCTACTCCTCGGCGCGCCGCCGTCTCTCCGCCGTCTGCCACGCGCGTAAACCGACGAGCGACGCCAGGTTGACCGTCTGCGCCGCGACGATCGGTCCCGGAATCTCCGCCGGCGCGATCGCGCTCGGGAAATCTAATCCAACGATGATCTCCGCGCTCGCCACGCACGTCACACCGACGTCACCGACGACGGAGCCCGTCGCCAGTCCCGCCGCCGCCGCCGGTCCGCCGACGGCCCACAGCGCCGTCAGCGCGCGCGCGCCCGGGGACAGCTCGCCCAGCGACGACGCGTCGAAGGCGCCGGAGATCGGACCGGCGCCGAAGAGATCTGGAACGTGGAGGAACCCACCGGCGAGGAAGAGAGGGGCGAGGACGGCGCGGTAGCGACGTAAACCGTCCTCGGCGTCGGCGGGCACGATGGAAAAGGATGTCGACGCGCGTTCGTCGTCGCCGTCGGTGGCGCGCGCCGAGGCGACGCGTCGCGCGTCGACGCGACGGAGACGACGAAAGCGGTGATCGCGAACGACGCGCGCGGACGAGGACGAGGACGCGGCGCGCATGGTGCGACGGTGTGTGAGGAAAGGTGAGGCGCGCGCGCGTGGGGAACGCCGACGCGTCGCGTCCGGGCGACACATCGCGCGCGCGTTCGATCGCTCGCGGAATGAATGTGTGAATCGCAATACATGTCATCGAATCCACGGCGAGGCCAATCCTAAGGGATCGAGGGCGTCCATGACTCGTTTGTTGAGCGCGCGACCGAGGACGACTTGCGCCTCATCCGGTCGAACCGGGATCACGGGATGGCCGGTGCCTCCCGAGACGCCGCCGGACGGAGCCACGGTGCCGCGACGAAGGAGAGAGTTACCGGCTTCTAATCCGCAGACGTAGGCGCGCTCTTGACACAGACCCTTGGCGCCGTGCTCTCGGTCGCCCATGCGGACCCAGTCGCCGGCGCAGACGATGTTTTCGATGGACGTCTCGAGCGGAGGACGCTTGGGGTAGCTTCCCGGGGAGAACCAGGACACCGCGCCGGGGTATCGCCGAACTTCGTAATCCAACGCCTTGACCCCGGCGAATCCCGGCACGGCGGCGGGGAGGAGCTCTTCGGTCAATAATTTGACGACGTCCTCGTCGCTCATGCAGGCGACGGCGGTGCCGTTGTAAAAGTCGGCGGCGATGACACTTCCTTTGGGCTCTTCACCTCCCCAAAGCTCCACCTCGGAATCTTTTTGTAACTGATCGAGCATGAAAAACGTACCCCCGGCGCCGCGAAGGCCGCTGAATCGACTGAAGACGTTGGCCGGGTGCTCGACGTCCACGTACTGGTCTAACCAGATTCTCGTTGCCACAACGTCGATGGCGCCTAGAGACGCCGCCGCGCTGAATTCCGGCGCCGTGCGAGCCAACACGGATGAATTAGACACGACGCTCTTCATGCCCTTGGCGCCGAGCGCGAAGACGACGGCGTCCACGTCTTCGATGACTCCCTTTTCCCCAGTTTTCTTTGCAAAGTGCACCGCCGTGGCGCGTCGCGTCGATTCGTCCACGTCCACTCGACTGGCGAACGTGCCTCCCATCACCTTCAATCCGTGGTCTTGCTGCAACTTTTCGCACAACGGCGCCACGAGAACCTCGGAGATGCTCTTCGTCTTTATCCAACGCACGTCGAACGAGTCTTGATGCGCCAATGCGTAGTAATACAATAACTCCATGACCACCGCCGCCGACAACTCCTCCGGCGGCTTAAACAATCCCACGAGCAGCGTCGGTCGAATGAAATCATCCACCAATCGCTCGCTCAGTCCCATGCGTATGAACAATTCGTGCGCCGTGAGTCTGTCGTATGCCTCGAATGTCTTTTCGTCTCGGTTCAAGTCGAGCATCGCGTATAGCAAACCAACCATCGACGCTCGATCCGTCAACGGCAGGCGCTTAAAGTTATCAAACGTGGCGAAAATTTGTCCCAAGGGACTCGGCAACGCCACGGAATCTCCGAACACCGGCGCCGTGGCCTCCAATCCATCGGGAGACCAAAAAGACGACGGCGTGTACTCGGTGAACGCGTCGCTCTCCTCGACGCCCAACTCTCGCACGAGACTCGTGATGTTCGGGTAATCCTTCCAGAATCCGCGCGTGCCGGGTTCAAACGGTTTCCCACTCGCCGTCACCGTCGGCGTCGCCCCCGTCGGATCGTCCTGGGCGTCGACGAGCGTGACTTGGCAACCAGCCTCGCAGAGCGTCTTCGCGGCGCCCAGGCCGCCCCATCCGGCGCCGACGACGACGACTTTCGACGCCGCGGTGGCGCACGCACGAACGACTCGACGCGCGCTCGGACGCGCGCGCGCGATCGGACGCGTCGACGCGGACGTGGACGCGGGATGAGTCGGCGCGGTGCGAGTCATCGTGTGACGTGGGCACACGCTCGTCGAGCTCAAACGCGTCGACGCGGCGTCGCTACGTTCAATCGTCATCTCTACCTTCAATATTACAACACACAGCGCGATGACGAACGCGACGTTTACATACTCTTCTGCAGCTCCTTTTGCTGCGCGATGATATCCTTGAGCGACCCCACGAGTTTATGTCTCTTGGCTCGCTGCCGCTCGATCTCCGCCTCCACCACCGCCCTGCGCTCCTCTCTCTTCTTCTCGTTCTCCTTGAGCGCCACCACGCGCTCCTCTCGCTCCTCTTTGATCGCTTTCTCGATATCTTTCGCCTCCTCCTCCAATTCCTCCCTGAGTTGCGCGACTCTTCGTTTGGCGCGTTCGGCGTCCGCTCTCGCCTCTCGCGTCTCCTCCGCGATCTCCCGATGTCTCGACGCCAACCTCGCCGCCGCCGCTCGCGCCTTGGTTCCTCGCAGTTCGTGTTTAATCGTCTTGATCTCTCGCGCGATCGTCGTCTTACTCACGACGCGCGCGCGATCCGCGGCGTCGATCTCCGCCAATCGTCGCTTGAGGAGCGCCGTCTTGAATCCTTCGAGCGACATGGTCGCCGTCGGCGGCTCGTGCGTCACCGTCGCGCGATGGGGACGCAAAAAGTCGGGTTCTTCGCGATCGGGCATGGCCGCGATCGCATCGCGGAGCTCCTCCGCGGTGAGTTCGCGCTCCATGACTGGGAATGAGGGCGCTCGACGCGCGCGCGCGGCCCTACGGCTCGTCGCGCGCGATTGATGATTGATTACACGGTGAATGAACTACTGCGTGATTGAATGAATGAAGGGATGTCACGCGGAAAAGGAGACGAAATCGGCGAAACCGCGCTCGCGCATCTCGGGACATCCCGTGGGAGCGATGAGACCGCGCTTTAACGCGGCGGCTTTGAGGTCTCTGGTGTAGGCGACGGGAAATTTGTAGCCGAGACCGTCGTGAAATTGGTGATACACCTCGGCGGGGAAGAATGGGAGCCGGTCGCTGTCGTAGATCCACACCGTGTTGATGATGTCGGTCTCGGAAGGTTTCGGTTTCATGGAGTTTCCGGTGCCGGGGATGAGTTTCATGCCGTTGACATTGGCGGCTTGAATCGCCGGGAAGAGCGCCGACTCGATGCCGCCGGGGAGCGCGATGCAGTTTCTGTACCCGGAACCGGCGTCCTGGGGATCGACGCGCTGCATGCCCAGACCCGGAATCTTTTGGAAACTCGCGAAATAGGCATCCGCGAGCACTCTGAGTTCTTTCTCGTCCGCCGCGTCCACGGCGATGACTTCGCAATGGCCCAGGCGCTCGTACACCGTCTCCGACGGTCCGTAATAATAGCACACCGGGGAATCCGCCGGTCGAGCGCTCGCGCCGCCCGCGTAGCCGACGACGGAGGTGATAGTGTCGTCCGTGCGACCGAGGGAGAGCTCGGCTTCGTAAAACGTGTGCTGACGTCCCCAGAAACATCCATTGCCAAAGTAAATCGGGCGCGCGCGTCCCGCCGCGGCGCCGCCAGCCACCGGCGGGGCGAGGGACAGCGCCGCGCGCGCGTCCGCGGGCGTGACGCTCGCGAGGACACCAGCGGCGATCGACGCGAGCACGCCTCGACGCTGGACGCCGCGCACGTCATCATCTTCTCGAGGCGACGGCGTCGCGCGCGCGACGCTCGAGACGCTCTCGGCGCGTCGAGACGTCGAGCGATGCGTGTTCTTCTCGAACGAAGCGCGCGCGTTGGGACGCGCGGTGACGACGCGCGTGGACAGCATCGATACCGACGGTTGCGGATAACGGGACAGACTGTGAGGCGACGACGGCGCGCGCGCGGACGTCTGCACGCGAACGCGAGACCGAGGACGCGAGACGCGACGATCGTTGAATGTATTGATTATTGCACGCGCGACGCGCGTCGAAGGTCGTCATTTTTCGACGTCGAATGTCTTCGCGGAGACGAGCCGAGACGGCGTCAATACTTGCGAAAGTTGAGCGACTCGCGCTCGGGAAGCATAGCCTTCCCGTACGCCTCCAAAAACTTGCGCTTCGCCTCGCTCGAGGATAAACCTTTGAGTTTGTTCCAAAACTCCCATCGCTCTCGATCGTCGTACGCGATGCCTCCGTGCGACGCCCACATGGGTTTCTCTCCCTGCACGTCGCCCTTCTCCGCCTGCTGCTTCGCCGCGTGCAGCGCGTACCAATCATCCGGTCGACACACCGCCCCACCCGGTTTCGGAAGCATCCTCCACTTGTGCACGTGTTCTTTATCCCAATTCTTCGCCAAACGCTCGTACTCATCCATCGGCGGCACCTCCCACGTCACCTCCTCGTCGCGCTCCACGGCGCGCTCCTCGACGAACACGTCGCCGCCCACTTTCGGCGTCTCGAGCGCGTTCCTCGCGAACACGCGCTTAAAGTTGGACAACGAGTTGACGGAAAACATTCGAAAAAATCCATTCACGTCCGCCCGTCGCTCCGGTCTCGCGTCCGGTCTCGCGTCCTCGCGCACGAACCCGAGCGCGATGGCCGTCTCCGCGACGTCTCGTATCGACGCGTGACGAATCGGTTCCAAACCGTCGCCCGAACGCGCGAAATCGATCGTCATCGCGCGCCTTCGCGCGGTTCTCGACGCGCGCGGTGGAGTCTTCTTTTTTCTTTTCGTCGACCGGCGCGTTCGCGCGCGTCGATGTGCGCTCGCGACGCGCGGAAACGCCCGGGAAACGCGCCGAATCGGTCGGTAATCTCGAGGCGACAGCCTCGAGATGATTCATGTGATTCGCGAGGTGACATCGCCACTCGTCGTCGTCTCTCGCGCGATATGTGGGACCCGCGAGAGAGAGAGGACGCGGATCGGGTGGATGATTTTTCGCCTCGTTCGCGGGACGACGCGCGCGAGGATTCGTTCGACGACGACGACGACGACGACATCACACTCGATCTCGATCTCGACCTCGCGGGAGACGTCTTCACCAACGGTCACGAATCTCTGTCGCCCGCGGTCGGCGCGCGCGCGATGGAGGACGACGAGGGGGATGAGTGGGACGGGGGGTCGATGATGCGCGAGGGAAGCGACGATCGGGGCGTCGATCGGGGCGTGCGCGCGATGTCGGAGAGCGAAAGTGATGACGAGGATAGCGAGGACGACGACGCCGTGTTCGGAATCAGACGGGCGTGGTCAGCCTACGACGCGGAGGCGGCGGCGAGAGTGCGCGGGGAGGGGGCGATGCGGGAGGTGGAGGCGCGAGAGCGGGAGCGGGAGGCGGTGAGGGCGGAGGCTGCGGCGAGATTGAACGCGAGGGGTCGGCCGAAGCGCGGGGCGGTGTTGAAAACGCAGGAGGCGAGGCGCGAGGCGGAGAAATCGAAGACGACGACGACCGCTGTTGAGGAGGACGAGGAGGACGAGGAAGAAGAAGGAGAAGAAGGAGATTTGGTGGATCTGAATGAGGACGGCGGTGAGGAAGAGGAGAATACGCTATCTCTGAGGATGAGCGCCGCGGCAGAGACGGTGCGAGCCGAAACTTCGGAAGCTGGGAAGGGGAAGGTAAATAGCAAAAGTAAGCGTCAAAAGGTGGATACTTCGACAAAAGATGTCTCTAGATCCGTTGAGAACGTGCGCGTGCTGCTCAGTTCGGGATATAGCGATAGGCAAAGGAAGGATTTGACGAAGAAAATAAAAAAGCTCGGCGCAACGGTCGTCGAATCCATCTCGGATTTCACCGTATTCGTCACCGAACCACCGCTGAAGCGGACGAAAAACGTCATGGCGAGTGTGTTAAGAGGGTGTCCGATCGTCAAGACGTGTTGGGTGGAGAAATCAAGCAAGAGCGGTAACTTTTATCCGCCTCAAAAGAAACCGTTCATCCTTCGAGACAAAAAGTTTGAAACCGAGCACGGTTACGACCCCGTCTCCGCGCGCGAACGCAATCCGTTCGCAGGAAAGACGTATTTATTCGACAACGTTCCGAGAGGTTCGGATCCCACGATGACTCCAAAAGGAGTTCGCACCGTCATCGAGGAGCTGTTGTCCGTCGCCGGAGCCTCTCCAGCGTGCTCCGACGCCGACTTCGTCATCCGTCTTCGCGACGCCGGCACCGCGCGCGACGGCGAGACTCGAGTGGGAGACACGTGGTACACCCCGTCCGAGATTCTCGCCGCGTGCGTCGCCGGGTCGCTTCCCCGCGCGCCTTAGATGGACTCGCGTAGAAAACTATCATACATAGGACTCAAAAATCCGACAACTGTAGCGCGCGCGCGCTGCGATTCGCCAACTCGTGCGAGGCGTCGTTCCAGCCCGCCTTTCCGAAGCACGCGACGCACCGAGAAACATGAGCGCGGAAGAAGAGAAACCCCCGAAGGTCGAGGTGCGCTTAAACCTCTCGTCGGCGACCGCGCGCGCGAGGGAGGACCGTCGAACTGGACGAGTGTGGTGGAAATAGGGTTTGTATGGGGACGCGCATTCGAGCGTTGGTGCGCTCGGGGGGGCGACGCGACGCGATCGGGACGCGTGTGAGCGAAGACACTGACTCGTGATGATTATTTACATCGCATCGCACAGGACGTCGAGTCCGAAGAGGAGGCAGATGACCACGGTACGTACGAAAAGCGCGCGGATGTGCACTGCCCAAACCTCGTGGCGATCGCTCGATGGGTCGAGAGGATCACCTCGCCGTTCGCGATTTCGCGCGCACTGGACGCGCGAGAGGAGTTCGATGCGAAGAATGGACACTGACGGACGTTTGTAACGATTTTTTGCGCGTTCACAGCGGACGATGGCCACATTAGCAAGGCCGAGAAGAAGGCTCGCAAGACTATGCAAAAGTTGGGCTTGGACCAACTCGACGATGTCCAACGCGTTACTTTCCGCAAGAGCAAGCAAGCGATGTTCGTGATCAACACGCCGGATGTGTTCCACGCCCCGGGTTCCGACTCGTACGTCATCTTCGGTGAAGCCAAGATGGAGGATTTGGCTGCCCAAGCTGCGCAGCTGAAGAACGCCTTCAAGGCGGATGCCGCCTCGGCGGAACCTGCGGAGGCGCCGAAGGCGACCGTTGAGGAAGTCGAAGAGGAAGGTGACGTCGACGAGACTGGGATCGAAGCGAAGGACATCGAGCTTGTCATGACGCAAGCCAACGTGTCCCGAGCCAAGGCTGTTGACGCCTTGAAGAAGAACCCTGGCGACATCGTTTCGGCGATCATGGATCTTACCATGTAGTTTTGGCGGGTGAAAACGAGAACGACGAAGGGAGATAACGCGCGAACAAGTCAACATACTCATTCGTGTAATGTGCTAACTTCGTTAGTTCGTTTGACTACAACGATTTCAAATCTTTGCGCTTGCTCTCGCGACCCGCGCGCGTCTCATCGTCGCGCGTCTGCGTCTCACTTCCCCGACGTCGCACCGCTCGAGAGACCGCTCACTTCTTCTTCCCCTTGGTGTTCTTACCCCCCTTAACCTTGGCCGCCTGTTCGCGCGCGTCAAACGCGTGCGTCCTCGTTAGTCCTCCGCGTTCGTCTCGCGTTCGCTTTATCCGCTCTTCGCGCGTTCACCCCATCGCGCACCCGCGCGACCGCTTTCGCCCCCGTTCGACCGCGACATCGCGCGCCGACTCCATCCATCACCCCACCGCGCCCTCGATCGCGTCTCGTCGTCGCGCACGCACCGCCTCGGCCGCCTCCTTCGCCTCTCGCGCCCGTCGCCACTTCCCCAGCGCGCTGTCCGCGTCCGCGCCGGATTTCGCGGCGACGACCGCGCCGCCGACGAAGGTGGCACCGGCGACGACGAACGCCGCGTTCAAAGCGCAAAACGGCATGGTATCCGTCGGTCTCGCTGCGCTGCTCCCGTCGCTCGCGCGCGGTGATATTCCGCGGAGGAGTCGATCGCGCTCGTGATGACGACGACCACTCGTGAGTTTTATCTTTAGTTGAAGGCTCAATATTGGTTTGTACACGTGTCTGTTGTCCGAATACTGTGTTCACGAATCTCCTATGATGTTTGATCGATTGACATGTTATAGTCTGCGTATCGAGTGTCCGAAAGTCGTCAACCCTCCTTGGATTCTGACACCCTCACACGAAGGGCCGGGAAATTCGACGACGACGACCGCGAGGGCGCGACGAGGCGACGCGACGAGGCGAAGATGATGCGACGAGGGGTGACGACGATGGCGCGGGCGCGGGCGCAGGCGGTGCAAGCGGTGCAAGCGGTGGTGGGCGCGCGCGCGCGCGCGCTCGGGACGTTCGAGGGGGCGGAGCAGGAGGAGTTGGCGTACGCGCCCAAGAAAGCGGTGCGTGCGCGCGACGCGATCGCGACGCGAGCGAGGATGGGGCGACGCGACGGGTGACACCGCGCGCGTGGGCGAGCGAGGCGCGGTGACTGACGACGCGATGCGAATGAACGAACGCGGGGGACGCGCGCAGGTGAAGTTTGAACCCACAGAGCCGACGTTCTTGACGCAGTTCACCATGCAGCGCGAGAAGGCGAAAGCGACCATGGAGAGCGTGGAGGATCAAGAGAGAGTCGTTCGACAGGTCGTGGGCATGCTCGGTGGGTCGCTCAAGTCGTTTTACGTCACGCAAACGGGACCGTACGATGGGTTGTGCGTGTACACGTTTCCAAAGAACCACGATTCTCGAACGTTGACGTGCCTCTTGCGATCGATGGTGGGATGCGATAGAATCGAGACGACGAAATTGATGTCTTCGACGGACGCGGCGATGTCCGCCAAGGCGGCGGCGCAGTTATACAAGACTTTGAAGAAGTGAGGGACGCCGCCGCCGGACGGTTGTCCCGGCATCGGTGACGCGGGGTGGGCGTCTTCGCCCGTTTGTAATTAGATTTTCAATTCACGATGGATTTTCTCGAGCGCGCTCTTCGGTTTGTTCCCCTCACCTTTCATCTCCTCCTCGAGTCACCCCCTCCCCCCGCCTCGGTCCATCGACGTCTCGTCCGCGAGGTCCTCACTCGCGAGCGCGCGAGAGAGAACTCAGCCATGGATTCCCTCCCGCCTCGACCGCTCGGCGTCGACGAGAGCGCGCTCGCGCTCGAGGGGATGTACATGGCCAATCCAGGGGAGTTCGAACCGGTGAAACTCCCCTTCGACGACTCGAACGCGGTGCGTCATCGCGCCGAACCGAAAGAATCCCGACGCGCGCGGAGACTGACCGGAAGTGCGTCTCGCGTCGCAGCGAATCACCGAGCTCGCGGGACACAAAAAGCGCGTCTCCTCCGTCACGTGGTCTCCGGGTGGGTTGAAGCTCGCGTCCGCGGGCGTGGAGCAGCAGGTGCGACTGCACGACGTCGAACACGGCGCGGGCGCGGGCAAGTCGACCGCGCTGTCGGGACACGCGAGCTCGGTGGAGCAGTTGCGATTCGACCCGTCTCGTCAGGGGGGCGATCGCTTGGTTTCGGTGAGTTTCGATAAGATGGTCAAGATTTGGGACGTTCGGAGCGGGAAGTGCTCGACGACGATCGACATGAAGATGGCGCTCATGAACGCGGCGTGGTCGCCGAGCGGAGCCCACATCGCCGTGGGGAATAAAGACGACGTCATCTCCATCATAGACACGAAGACGATGAAGGTGGTGTGGGAACAAAAGTTTAACTTTGAGGTGAATCAGATGGTGTGGGCACCGAACGGCAAGGATTTCCTCGTCGCGGCCAGGAAAGGGGAGGATGGTACGATGGAAAAGTTGACGTTTGATGAAACGACGGGATCTCTGACGTCGCAGTCTTCCAATTTCGGACATCACGGAGGATGCTACTGCATCGACGTAGATCCAAAGGGTGATTTCGTCGCCACGGGCGCGGCTGACGCCATCGTGGCGATGTGGGATTCGAAGACAAATTTCTGTTTTGACACCGTCGTGCGACTCGACTGCCCCATTCGCTCAGTTTCCTTTAGCCACGATAGCAAGTACCTGGCCTCGGCTTCGGAGGATTTATTTATGGACGTCGCGGACGTGCGCACCGCGGATTGCATGGCAAGAATCAAGAACAAAGAACCGATGAACACGGTCGAATTCCATCCGAAGGAATTGGTGTTGGCGTATGCAGGGGACTCTGGGATGATTGGCCTCTGGACGGCATTCACCGGCGTCACGATGGGGTCGAAAAATACAGCACAGTAGTGGTCGTATTGAATACACATATCTAGAAGTTTAGTCAAATCAATATTTTTCGTATCGTACATGTTTTTTGTGCGTTTTCAGAATCACAGCGAGGCGCTCACGCCGTATCCGACGATGCAAATCGGTAGCGTCGAGTGTTTGATGATCGGTACGGAGAGTCCGCGCGTCACGACGAAATGATTCGACATGCTCGACGCGTTTCGCGTCCATCTGGCGGTCGGAATCATGATGGATCTTCGCACTTCCATTAGGTGCTGACGAGCGCTGCGTATCAGCTGCCTCGTCGATTGCTTTCCAGCTTTGATCACGGGGAGTTCGTGACTGTACACGACGTTTCCTCCTCCGGGAGTGCGATCGAGTTGTCGATCGATGACGGTGACCACGACGCGCATCGTGCCCGGACACGTCGGTTGATGGCTCCATGAACTCGGCTCGAGGACGCTGAGACAGGCGACGAGCATGCTCGGCTCTTCGCCGTCCTTGGAGCTCAATCCGTACTGGAGCGGAAGAAGCTCGTAGTCGCGAATGCTAAATCCAAAATCCAACGCCGCTCGCAGAGAACTATTCAACACCTTGTCCATCTCAAGCGCGATCCAAGGGGTGATTATACACATGCGCACCGATGCCGGCAGCGTGGACACGAAGATCCACGGAGACGCGTCTCCAAAGGCGCCTTGATCTTCCAGGTAGACGTCGTCCTCGCCCACGCCCGAGTCATCCGTCTTGCCCCCGTGCCACGTTACCAGAGGAGAGTGACACGGCGGAACGACGGAGACGTGCGCGCCGATGTTTTCTTGCAGCTGCGTCTCCATGAGCGCTCGATCGTGAGGTTCTCGCGGATTCAAAGTCGCCGTTGAGATGTCCACCGTGAAGAGCGCGTCCCCCGTGTTGAGCGTAAATTTTCCGCCATCCATCACCTCTCTCTCCGCGGCGGTTTTCTGCTTCTTCACCCGATGACTCGGACCGCGCTCACTCTCGTCGAACGCGTACGGATCTTCACCTTGCTCTCGCTCTTGGTCACCATCGCCCCCGAGCTCGAGCGTGCTCTCTCTCGGCGTCGCCGCCGGCGTCACGCCACTCCAGCTCGGATGAAACGGCGACTCGGCGGCGGAAACGTACGTCATGTGCGTCGCCGCAATCGGCGTTCCGTGAGGCAACGCTGCCGGCGACGGCAACACCGTTACGCAACACTTCTTCGCTCTCAGTTTCCCATCGTACCCTCTCTCTCCCAACTCTCCGTGCACCACCAACGTCTTCCTATCCCAGCTCTCGCACACCTGCACCAGCATGTGTGTCTCCGGTCCCATCTCCCCGAACTCCGCGCGCGTCAGCGCCCACCGCGTCCTCTCCCGCCACGAACGACGAAAGTCCCCACCTTCACTCTCGAACAACGGTGACGTGGCCAACAACTCCGCCCTCCGTCCCGGTCGAAAGGTCCAGATTTGCAACTGCAACTCGTCGCCGTCGTCGACGCCTCGCGTCGAGTAACTCACCAGATGATCCCCGTCCGCGAGAAACCCGAGCAGGACGCACGACAGCATCTTCCGATCGCGGTCGATGACGCGCTCGATCGGAACGGTCAATCGCGGCGGAATGGATCGAAAGTGTTCGTGATCGCGATCGCGCGAGGCGATGGAAATCTCGCGGGCGCCCAATCGTGTCTGGACGGTGGATGCGCGTTTCGGGATCAACACGCGGTCGTGTCGCGAGCATTGCTGGCACACGCAGCGTCCACGGCGCGATGGAGGTTTTTGCGCGGTCATCGAGCGCGGTGGGTGCGCATGCGACGCGCGCGCGGGCGTCTGACGGCAAAATGATGAATGATTGGCTGGTTGTTGTTTCTTCAGGAACCAAAGTGGAACACTCGCGCCGTGCAATCGTCGCTCGCGGTGATGACGCGAGATCCGTCGGGACTGACGGCGAAATCGAGAATCGTTTTCGTGTGCCCTCGAGCCTCGCGCACGCAGGAGGACGTGCGGGCGTCCCAGAGTCGGACGACGCCGTCGACGGCGGCGCTGCGCGAATAGAAACGTTTCGTCAGTCAAACAAAGACACGCGCGCGAGCGAGGTGAACGCGCGTGTCAAGGAGAATGTGGCCTCGCATCGACGCGCGACGCGAAGTGAGTGTGTACCCGGTGTGATTCGCGCGCGAATCGAGGCGAGGCGAGTCTATGTACGCAAACTATGTCCACCGCCGCGCGTTACGTGCAGAAACGCGCGAGGCCCTTTTGTTGCGAGGCGAGACGAAGCGCGAGCAAACTCTCTCTGGACGTACCTGTAGAGACACATCGTGTTCGGAATCCAACGGAGCGTGCTCACGCCGCCGTCGTGGGTGAGTGTCCCACGAGATTGACACGCGTTCGTGTCCCAGACGATGACGCTGCCGTCGAGCGAACCGGTGGCGGCGAGCGGCATGACGTCACAAAAACCGACGGATTCGATCGTCTCCGTGTGCGCCACGAGAGGCGCGAGTACCTTACCCGTGGTCGTACTGACAAGACGAGCGGTGTTATCTTCGCTTCCAGTGATGGTCAACCCCGGCGTAGACGAATGAAACGCCACGCACGTCAGCGGACCGTCGTGAAACGGATGTCCTCTGAAGAGGTGCTCGCACGTCCCCGTTCTCGGTTGCCACACGCGAAGGGACCCATCGTACGAACCAGTGACGACTTGTTTACCATCCGGTGTGAATCCACCGCACGACACGCGCTCGCTGTGTCCACTAAATACCTGCATGAGCGCTCCGTCGTCCCCATTCCACATCCACGCCGTGAAATCTTCGCTCCCGGCGAGACACACGCATCCTCTCGGGTGCCACTCCACCCACTCGATCCCACCGCCGGGCCCTTCCAGCGTGTGACGCAGCTCTCCATCGCGGCCGTCGAACACGCACACGCGTCCATCCAATCCACCCGTCGCCAACAGCGCACCATCCGTCGAAAACGCCGTCGCCGAGACGCTCTCCTCGTGTCCTCGCAACTCTCGCGCCGGTTCGCTCCCTCGTCGAAAGTATCCCTTATCATCCCCGCCCCCGCTCACCACCGTCGCGCACTCACGATCGCACGACCACGCCACGCAATACACCGGCGCCGCGTGTTCGCACGCCACGCACTCGGCGTCGTCTCGGTCGGGCGAGAGCGTCGCCGTCGCCGCCGCGTCCCTGTCCTCCATCTCGTCGTCCCCTCTCCCCTCCTCGTCCGCGTCGTCCTCGTCGTCGGACGACATCGGCGCCTCGTCGTCCTCGTCGAGATCGGCGACCTCCTCGTAATCCGCCGCGCCCTCGTCGATGAAGGACTCGGTCTGATCGTCGTCGTCGTCGGGACGGTGGCCGTCCATCGTCGTGGATTCGTCCACCGGCGGCGGCGCGGCGTCTCCCGGCGCGGACATGAGACTTCTGAACGCGCGACGCGCGCGAGAGGATGCGAGAGAGACTGTCGCGCGTGACCGCCGGGCGCGCCGAC
>CEOJ01023772.1_pt1 | contig 15590 bp, 20 predicted proteins | sample 530281 | NCBI WGS metagenome assembly CEOJ01 (sample SAMEA2619879, study PRJEB7988) | marine metagenome | isolation source: saline water (ENVO:00002010), including | reverse complement strand
TTTGAATTAAAAAACTATGAGTTCCATCCTCATATTCCAGCTAAAGTTGCAGTGTAGATTTTTTTAAGAAATAGACTCTTTTCTTAATTCTAGATTTTTGACCCTTTCCTGTTCAGCATCTGTATATTTTAGCCACGCTCTTGCTGATTTTTTTACAGATTCTCTCTCGCTTTTACTAGCTTTCGTGAAAACTTCTCTTGCGTCATCAAATCTACCTAATTCAAAATAGGCTTGGCCTAAAGTGAGTTGTGCATAACCAGGATTTTTAAGTTTTCCTTTCTTTAAACCCTTATCAATAGCCTCAATTGCTTTTTCTATTTCATCCTCTTGGTAATATAAGTTGCCCATTGCTATATATGCTTCACCATCATCTGTTATTTCAACTAATTTTTGAAAAATCTCTATTGCTGCTTTTCTTTCTTTTGCTGATCTTAAGGCCTCAGCAAGTATTGTTAGATTCTGTTTATCTTCTTCTAGAACAGGCTTAGCATCTTTATCTAATGCTGCTTCTGAGCCTGGTTTTACAAATGCTGGGCCATACACATCAACACAAACTTCTTCTTCTATTGCTTCGCCCTGCCTGTTTGTTTTAATTTTTCCATTTTCATCCAATACCCTGCTTAATTCACACTTTTTATCCACAATTTGTAGTCCTGGCACATAGGTCATGCCTGTAAGCATAACTTCTGCTGCCCAATAAGGGTTTCCGGCTGCTAATAGGCTTTGAGATAATGATTGAAATTCACTTTTTTTATCAAGCAACTGTTTTGTATAGGCAGTCTTTAATAAAGATGTATAGTCCACTGGCCTGTCAAGTTCATTGTATAACCCTGCAAGATTTACAAAATACTTTTTCTTTGGAAAAAGTTCTAATACTTCTTCATATAATGGAACCTGCTCCTCTTTTAATCCTAGCTCTGACATAGTTGCAATTAGAAGTGAGTACCAATTTTCTCTGAAAAGGGCTCCATCTTCTTCTGTGATCTTTTTAGCCATTTTTAAGTTGCTAAACGCTTTTTTATAATCATCTTTAAGAAAGTATGCTTGTCCCAAAAGGACATATGCTTGTGCTGTCACCTCTGGGGCTCTTTCAAACCATAACAGTAAATACTTAATACCATTATCTAGATCTTCATCGGCAAGGTATAGTTGTGAAACTGTGTAATAAGAAGCTAGCTTGATTTGTGGAGTAGCATCTTCTTCTCTTATCAAACTAAGATAATTTTCCCTTGCTCCAGGCAGGTCATCAGCATATACCAAATTTATGTATCCCTGATAATACCAAATCATTGATTTGTCATAACTTTTCCATGACCCTATTCTTTCTTTGAGCCAATCAAGTTCTTCTTGTGCTTTTGCAACCTCTTTTTTTATGAGCTTATCTTTTTCTTTAGATTCTTTCTCTTTTTGGGTTTGAGTATAATCTTCACTCTTAAGAATTAAGGTTTTTTCATCCTCATAAGTTCCAGCCTTATCAAAAGCTTCAACTATTCTTGAAACTCTTGTAGCGACAGTTTGTGTAAGAACTTTTGATCGTTTCTTTTGTAATGCTTTACGTTTGTCTTCTTCTGATATTAACTTTGGAAGGCCATATTCAAGATCTAAATCCTCAGCATTTATAGTTTGTGCGTTTAAATTTGAATTTATTGGCAACAATAATCCAAGCAAGAGAAGAAGAATTACTCTCATTATAAATTATCCTCTATTTCAAAAGTGTACTTATGTGGTACGTCATATACTGCTACAGCTCTTCCATCTCTAACTGTTGGTTTATATTTCAATTTTTTTGCTGCTCTTAAAGTTGCAGAATTAAACATGGAGCAATCGGTATATGCTGCACTTTTGTTTTTTGCATTTCTACATTTACCTTCTATTACATAAGGATCTTCTATTGTTCCAGATTCCGTAATTGTAAAGGCAACAATTACGTAGCCTTCCATTCCCCTTTCTTGTGCTCTTCGTGGATATACTGGCTGAACTTTAAATAATGGGATGTACTCCCCATCTCTAAATAATGTTCCACTTCCTTGATTAAAATTAATGTCTGGTGCTGCTCTTGATGCTGAGACAGCTATAGGCTGAACATCTAATTGTGGTGGAGCAATATCAGGCGGGGCTAATTCAGGCTCCTCTGGAGGCTCAACTTCTTCATTTATAAGAGTTTCAATTTCTCTATCGGGCATTATTACATCACCAATCTTTCTCCCTTTTACAATATCTCCTGCATCCCCTGTGCTAACAAGCAAAACCATAAAAATAAAAAGCATAAAACCAACAAATGGAGCTAATGCAATGAAGCCCCAACGCTTGCCTTGCGCAGAATTACTGTGTTGCTTGTTATCTTTTTTCATAAAAAATTAATTTGGTTCAGCTGCAAGAGATATATCAAATACTCCAGCATCTCTGGCTCCATCCATAACTTGTATTATTGCGTCTGCACTTGCAGTCTCGTCTGCTTGTACAACAACGGTGCCCTGAGGATTGTCTGCTAGAAGTTTGAGAACATTAGCTTTTACTTGTCTAACATCTATTCTTCTTCCATCCATATAGATTTCATCATTACTGCCAATAGCTATAAGTATTGCAGCATTTTCTTGTATCTCTGAAGTGTCAGAATCTGGTCTGTTCACCTCTAAGCCTGGTTCTTTAATAAAGTTTGCAGTAACAATAAAGAAGATAAGCATTATAAACACCACATCAAGCATTGGTGTTAAATTTATTTCGCTTTCTTCATCTCTTGCAGCTGCACTTATCGCTGTTCTTCTCATTATTTACCTCCATCTTTTCTATTTGAGCCGGTTACGTAGTCGACCATTAATAATTCATTTGATTCAACTTGGTTTTTGACCCATATCATTGCTAGTACACCTGATAATGCTGAAACCATACCGGCCATTGTTGGAAGAGTCGCTTTAGAAACACCTCCTGCCATTGAACGAGCATCACCTCCACCAGTAAAAGCCATTACCTGAAAAACTTCTATCATTCCAGTTACTGTACCCATTAATCCAAAGAGTGGGCATAGAGCTATACACACTTGAATAAGTTGAATATTTTTATTTATAGAAATTTTTCCTTCTGAAATAAATCTAGTTTTTGTTTGGCTTTTGTGCCAGGGGCTTTTAAATTTCATTGACAGATATTTGCTTCTAATATTTTCTGCGAATTGATTATGAACAAAAACAAAATAATAGATTCGCTCAAAGATTAAAGCCCACATAAACGTAACTAAAATAGCTATATACCATAATACTGGGCCTCCAGACTCCATGAAGTCTCTGAGAGAAATATAGAGCTCTGTCAGCCAGTACATAACTATTTAGCTTTTTCAGCAACTATTCCTGTTGCTTGTTCTTCAAGAACATCGACAACTGATCTAGCTGATGATTGTAAGAAAGAATGAGCTAGTGTTGTTGGAATAGCAACAACAAGCCCTAATACTGTTGTAACCAGTGCTTGAGATATACCTCCAGCCATAATTTTAGGGTCTCCTGTGCCAAATAATGTAATTTGTTGGAAGGTAATAATCATACCTGTAACAGTACCTAAAAGTCCTGCTAGTGGAGCCACTACAGAGACAATTTTAACAAAACTTATGCCTCGCTCGATTGCTGGTCTCTCTCCCATTATTGCTTCTGCTAACTTAAGTTCTAGTCTATCGATCTCATCTTTCATATGTGATTTACCGACTTTAAGTACTCTGCCTAATGGGTTAGAGTCACTAGGTGTGTCAGAAGATAATTGGGCTTGAACATTTCTACTTGTTAACCACAACATTACGTATTTAAAGATTGCATATATTAATGTTATCCCACCAATAGCTAAAATTATGTAACCAATAATACCGCCTTGTTGAATTCTTTCCCAAAGAGATGGGTTTTGAACTAAATTAGCTAATAAAGCACCGCCTGAAGGTCCGCTTGGATCTACAGAAAAGCTTACATAACCATCTGCTGGTACTGCATCAGAAATTCTGTTTGCTGAACTTGTATATCTACCTGCTGGCTGTCTTGCTAAGAATTGATATTGTCCTTTAGACGGAACATATTCAAGGTATTTGTTTCCGCATACAGCATTGTATACTCCTATTCTGACAACTTCACATTCTGTTTGAGTTCCATCTACATTTATAACAGTAGTCGTGAAACGACTCACTTCTCCTGTAGCTTTCATCTCACGCAGAATTTCATACCAAACAACTTCAATCTCCTCAATTGTTGGTAACTCAGTAGACTCACCCATTTTTACAGTTAGGTTTTTAAGAAATTCTTCTCTATCTTTTCCAAATTCTGCTGCTGTTAGTGATGACTCGAAAGTAACCCTTGAGTCTGTACTTATGCTTTGCATATGCCCAAAAAGTTCGTTTAGCGAACCAAGTTGCTTAAGATAAGCTTCTTCAGCAATTCTTAGCTTTTCTTGATTCAGCCTAAATTCTTCTTCTAATGCATCAGCAATGTCTTCTTGTCTTTTAAGCTCATCTTTTTCTTCTTGTAGAATTCTTGCTTGATTATTTCGAGAGCGTTTAAATTCTTCTTCTCTTTTTTTATTAGCTGCTTGTTCTTTAGACTTGCCTTCTTTCACAAGTTCCAATAACTGATCAAGATTAGTAGGAGGAGCCTCATTCTCTTGTGCTTCTGAATAAAATGCTATTAAAGATGTAATTAAAATAATTCTAAGAAACTTCATTATTCACCTCCTTCTTCTTTAAACTTTACTGGAATAGCTAGCAAATCTAGTGGGGCTGTTTTATTTGCCATTCTAATGCCATCCCTTATAGGTATTCTATAACCACTTACCTCGACCCAAGCGCCTAAGCCATCATTTGCTTCTGAATCCCAGATACCAGCTTGGCTTTGATCTTTAAGCTGATAAAGAAGAGCTAGTCGACCTATTCTAAGTATATTGACAACTTTTTCTTCTCCATCTATTACAATTGCATCTTCATAAGTTTCAATGGTTCTGCCATATTCTCTTTCAATGTTATAAGCTTCTAACACTTGTCTTACTTGTTCTGATGCTGTTACTTTTGGATCTGATAAAGTTGCTCTAACTTGATTTATTCTTTTGATTCTTTCATCCATTGAGAAAGGTGCATCCAAATTCACAAAGTCTTCTAAGCTGTCAGCCATTCTTTCCATAAGTGGCGGAATTTGTCTCTGAATAACAACAACTTGCTTTGTTTGTTCTTCAAGTGTGACTAGCCTTTCTTCTTGTGCTTTGATCTGACGTCTCTTTTGTTCGTTATAGATCTTTAAGCCTTCTACTTGCTTAACTACTACTTTCCACTCTGCGAGTAATGAATCCTTTTCTGTTGATAAATCATCTACTCTGTTTTGTGACTGTTCGGAGAGTGAAAAATTACTTTCATTCTCATTTAAGATTTCTTCTATATCAGCATTTTCTGAAAATGTGATAAAAGCTAATATAGACAATAAGTAAATATATGGTCTCATTTGTGTTACCCCTTTCTAAACTTGACTGTTAAATATATCAAATTAATGTAATTTTACACCTTCTCAATGCTTAAATGTACCTAAAATTAAGTAATAAATTTATACCTATTTTTTAACAAAAAGCTCATTTCAGGATTTTTGGAAAAAAAACTGGAGTATTTTTTTTGTATTTTTTGTAATCTGGGTTATTTCCCCATTTTTTGTCACCTTTATTTTCAAGGAGTCTTACTCCACTCACAAAGTAAATAAGCAGAAATCCAAATACAGGAGAAATAAGTGATACATATTGCAATCCTGACATTACAGGTACAGCCATAATTGCTATTCCTATCCAAAGAGCTATTTCTCCAAAATAGTTTGGATGCCTTGAAATACTCCAAAGCCCTTCTTGAATGAAATTATCCTTATTTGCTGGATTAGCTTTAAATTTAGTTTTCTGATAATCAGCCACAACTTGAAAAACAAAACCAAATATCCACAGACTAAGTCCCAAATAACCTACTAGCCCAAATGGCACTTGTTGTAATGATGTTAAAGCAACTAACGCAGCAATAGACTGTATAAATACCCATGCAGCTGACAACGTCCATGTCATGAATAATTGACTAAAACTAGGCAGAATAGTTTTAAATCTTTTATCCTCTCCATCTTTTAAAACCCGCCAAAAAAGAAAACTGCCAAGTCTTACAGTCCATATTATGATGCAAGAAAATATAATTAATGAACGAAGGTCTAATACTGAATGCACTACTAGTTGTTTTATATAAACAACAAAACTAAGGACGGTTATATAAGTTATTGAACCTGTTAAATCATAAAATTTTTCAGTTTGAAAAAGATAAGAAGGAATGAACATCACCCAATGTATAAGAAATGAAAGAAACATTACAATTAAAATTAATGAAACTCCGCCTTCAGCAATTGTTCCAACTTGAACTGTAATAGCCAACAAATAGCAAACTAAAAAAGTTACTACTGAGATAGAAAGAAATAGTAAAGGTTGTAAAATAGACTTTGCCATAATAAAGAATCTAAAGGTTATTGATGAAATATTCCACTAATCAGTTCAAACAAGGGTTGAAAATTTTGATAGAAGGTGAACCTTGCTCCATTATTTCATATGAATTTCATAAGCCTGGCAAAGGTCAAGCTGTAATGAGAACAAAATTATATAACTTGCGAACACAAAAAGTATGGGATAGAACTTTTAAATCGAATGAATCAGTTGAAGAAGCTGATATTTTAGAAAAAGACTATCAGTTTTTATATGCTGATGGAAATAACTATATTTTCATGGATCAAAGTAGTTATGAACAAATTGAAGTTCCATTAGATCAATTAACCAATATCAAAGATTGGCTAGAAGGCGAGGAAGAATGCAGAATTCTTTTTTGGAATGGTGAAGTCCTTAATATTGAAGCCCCAAATTTTGTAATTAGAAAAATAATTCAAACTGAGCCTGGTTTGAAAGGCGATACTGTATCGAATACATTAAAACCAGCTTTAATCTCTTCAGGAAGAGAAATACAAGTACCAATTTTTATTAATATAGGAGATATTGTAAAAATAGATACTCGAGATGGTTCTTATGTGAGCAAAACAAAGGGCCATGAAGAATAAGGAATTATATGAAACCAATTAATCTGCTCAATAAAGAACTTTTGAGGATCATTAAAACACTATTCAAAGATTTGGGTGAAGAGTTTCATGAAGATTATTTGAGATTAGTATGTTTTGAGAAAAGTGATACTTCTGTTCATGGTGATTATTCATCTAGTTGTGCATTAAAACTTTCTAAAAAGCTTAATAAGAATCCTAATGAGATCGCAAAAATAATAAGTGATAATTTTTCAGTGTCATGGATTAAGAAGTGTGAAGTTTTAGGTCCTGGCTTTTTTAATGTCTATCTGGACTCAGAGACCAAATCAAAACTACTACAAGGAATTATTGAAGAAGACCAAAACTATGGGAAAAGTGAAAAAAATGGCAAAAAGATATTGTTGGAGTTTGTGTCCTCTAATCCAACAGGTCCACTGCATGTTGGTCATGGAAGAGGCGCTGTTCTTGGAATAGCTTTATCAAACTTACTAGAAAATTCAGGCTATGAAGTAACAAAAGAATATTACGTTAATGATGCAGGCAGGCAAATATCTATACTCACAAGCAGCATACTTTTAAATGCATATGTCGAAGAGTTTGAGATTGAAGGAATCTATGAAGGCAATTACATACATGAGCTTGCAAAAGAATTTGTATCAGACCAACCTAAGATTAATGTAGCTATTGATTTTAAACAATTATCTGATGAGACAGAGGAAAAATTAGATCAAGTATCTGAATATTTCCAGAGAAATCATTTAAAACATTGGGTCACAGCAAAAGATTTCACAGTCAAGAAGATACTCTTGCTCATAAAAAACGAACTAAAAAGCTTTAATATCATTCATGATAGCTGGTTTCATGAGAGCTCTCTTGGATCTATTCAAGATTCCAACTCTAGCTTAGCAAAATCACTCTCCATCATTAAAAATGCAGGTCATACATATTCTAGTGAAGGCGCTATTTGGTTTAAAACTACAGAATTTAATGATGATAAAGACAGAGTTCTATTAAGAGAAAACGGTGAGCCAACTTACTACTTGACTGACGTTGGTTATCACAAACATAAAATCGACAGAGAATATGATTTATATATAAATATTTTTGGTGCTGACCACCACGGATACATCCCACGACTAACTGCAGCGTTCGATGTGCTTAAAAAGGATAAACAAGATATAGAGTTTATGCTCTATCAGTTAGTGCATCTTTATGAGGATGGGAATAAAAAGGCTATGTCTACAAGAAAGGGAGAATATTACTCTTTGGAGGAATTGAGAACGGAACTTGGTCCGGATGTAATTAAATTTTTCTTCTTAGAGAAAAAATCTGATCATGCTATGGACTTCGATATAAATCTTGCTAAAGACGAAAGCAAAAATAATCCATATTTTTATGCTCAATATGCTCATGTGAGATGCTGCTCTATATTAACTAAGAAGTCCTTCGAGCCCAGTAAAAGATTTGAGAATAAAGAAATTGAAAAAAACTTTGATATTGTAAGCAAATTATTAAATTTTCCAGATTTACTTGAGCAATATGCTGAGGAAAGGTCTCCTCATTCTTTGGTTCATTACATTAAAGACCTTGCAGCTGCCTTCCATACTTTTTACGAGCAAAATCCTGTTATTAATGAAGATAGTAAGATAGAAAATGCTAGGCTTCTCCTCACAATGACCACAAAAATTGTGCTTGCTAATAGTTTTAGAATCTTGAATGTAGAGCCTCTAGAAAAAATGTAAGATGTCGAACATATCTTATAAAAATACTAAGTTCCCACTAAAATTTAAAATAGCTTTTGTAATAGTGGTTGCAGCTATAACAATAATTTTACTCCCAGTTTTTCTTTTCCTAAATGATAGTAAAGAGTTTCCAAATTTAGATCAGTATGACCCTCCAGATATAAATTATGAATTTCAAACTATTCTCGAAGATGATTTGTTCCAAGAAATTGATTATGTTGAAATCGGTGACGTTAAGAGTTGCGAATACTATGTTCAATCTGGGAGTTTTAGATCTAGGCAAGCTGCGGAAAGCCAAGTAATACAATTAGATATGATTAATTACAGCGCAAATGTTGAAAAAGTCGATAGCAAGAATGATTTTAATTACATTGTTGTTGTGGGCCCTTTTGAAAACTTATCTCAGACTAATAATGCAAGAGAAGATTTCAGACGACTTGGCATGGATTCTCTGCCGCCAAAATGCATAGAAGTTAATAATGGATCTGACTAACTACCTTAAAATTAAAGAAATGCTTGGGCCAAATATTACTCTTGTGGCAGTATCGAAAGGTCAGCCCATAGATAAAATTATGTCTTTGTATGAGCTTGGTCACAGAGATTTCGGCGAGAATTTTTTACAAGAACTAGATCAAAAAAGGCAGCAACTTCCTAATGATATTAAGTGGCACTTTCTTGGCAACATACAATCAAATAAGTTATCGAAGATTGTAAGATCCTCTTTTATGATTCATTCGGTTTCAAGAAAAAAAATATACGATCAACTAATAAATTTAGATAGAAAAGAAACTACTAGAATTCTTTTGCAACTTAAATTAGGCCATGAAAAAACAAAAAGTGGATTCTCCGAAGAAGATGCATTTAGTATTGTTAGAAATCATAACGAGAATTCGAAAATCAAAATTAAAGGCTTGATGGCAATTTCAGAAAACAATGTTCAAAATGTGGAGATACTAAATCAATTTAAGAGTGCTCATATATTTTTTAAAAGTTTACAAAGCTTGACTAATCAAATTGATACTCTTTCCATGGGAATGTCCAATGATTATGAAATGGCAATATTATGTAAGTCGAATTTAATAAGATTAGGGACAATTATATTTGGCGACAGGAGCTAGGATGGAAGGTGAAATAATACAAATAATACTTAGAGTTAAAGAGATTATAGTTTATCTGATTCTCATCCTTTTCTTAATTGATTTGGCTAGGGCTGATAATTACAACAAAATTGCCAGAATTATAAAGATACTACTATTTCCACTGCTCATAATTTTTAATATTCACTATAAAAAAATAAATATTGGTCTTCTTTTTGCTGCCATGCTAATAAATGGCATAACTTTTTACTTAACTACTCCTTCAGATATTACTACTGTAGTAAACAAGGCTATTTTTGAAACGTCTTTTCTTTTAATTGGGATATTAAAATTCGTTGTTATAGCTGGTGTTGTTTTAAGTTGGGTCTACCTTTTTGGAGCAAAGTTTTACAACTCTCTTACAACTTTAATTCAAGAATTATATGAAAATACTGTATCAATATTTAGGAGTATTATTCCGCCAGCTGGTGGTTTTGATCTTAGCCCCCTTGTAGCGTTATTTGTTTTTCAGTTAGCTGAAAGAATGTTATATATATTTCAGAGTCAGTATTTTAGCTAGTTTTTTTTAATATATATTCTTTTATATTATGTTTCTTATCTAAAGCTTTTCTATGATAAGTAGAAACTTCATATGAAATAGGAAAATTTTTTATTAATTTAAACTCACTATCATTTTTAATAAGTTCTTCTATGTGTTGTTGATAAGAATATGAGTCTGTAATTATCTCTAAGCTGCCATTGTCTTTTAAAATATTGTAGGAAATTTCAAGAAATTTTTTTGTAATCAATCTCCTTTTAGCGTGCCTTTTTTTTGGCCAAGGATCAGGAAAATGGATTCTTATTAAATCAATCTTATATTTAGCTTCCAGCAAAAATTCTCTTGCATCTCCATTGAACAGATACATATTTTTAGGTTTTTTCTCTTCAAAAAACTCTACAGCTTTTGCAAAACCTTTTTTATATGGTTCTATTCCAATAAATGCATATGCATCATTTTCAACCACATCTTTAGAAAATGACTTTGCGTCTCCAAAACCAATATCTACTACAATTGGTAATTTAGTTTTTGGCTTTTCACCAATATTAAGTAAAGATTTAGAGTTTACAGCTAGAAACTTTTTATTTGTATCTGATAATCTTCCAGATCTTGAGCTGTAAGTCTTGATCATCTCAAAAAAGAGGTGGGGGAGCTAGCCTTTGCTGCTTTAGAGATAGGAATTCGTCCTGATAGATAAGCTAACCTTCCAGCTTCAACTCCTTTTTTAAATGACAAAGCCATTTTTACCGGATCTTTAGCCCTAGCAATTGCACTATTGACTAAAACTGCATCGTATCCCATTTCCATTACTACTGATGCCTCAGAAGGCACTCCTAAACCTGCATCAACTATTAAAGTTTGAGAGACTTTGGATCTTAGTTTCTCTAAATCCGCGATATTATCAAAACCTCTTCCTGAACCTATTGATGAACCTAAAGGCATTATTGCCACACATCCCATATCCTCCAATCGTTTACAATTATCAATATTTCTATCGCAATAAACATATATCTCAAAGTCTTCTTTTGTTAATAATTTTGCTGCTTTCAAGGTCTCTTCCATGTTGGGATCAAGATTTTTAGGGGAGCTTATAATTTCGAGCTTTAGTAATTTAGTTTGAAATAGCTCTTTTGAAATATAAGCAGATCTAATTGCTTCTTCCGAAGTTAATACGCCAGCTGTATTTGGTAATAATTTTCTTTTGCCTATAGGTTTTAATATATTTTCTGAGCTGTCGTCTTTGTTAAACCTTTTAATTGCTAAAGTAACTAATTCAGCTCCTGATGCATTGATTCCTTTTTTTGCTATTTTTTCTGAAGAGTATTTGCCCGTGCCAACAATAAGTCTTGAGGTATAGGTCACAGAACCTATTTTTAAATTATCCGCCTCCGACTGCTGCAATAATTTCGATTTGATCATTATCTTTAACCTTGAAATCTTTATAATCTGAACTTGGTACTATTATGCCATTAATCTCTACTGCAAATGGTCTATCATCTGGAGCTTCTGTTGAAAGAAGTTCTAAAAGATCTGCAGTGTTAGCTTGAATAGTCTTACCGTTAAGGTTAATTGTAATTTTAGACATTAACTAGTGACGATTTAAGTTTTTTGAATGCTGTTGCTTCTATCTGTCTTATTCTTTCTGCAGATACAGAATATTTATCTGCTAAATCATTTAATGTGAGTTTATTGTCATCAAGCCATCTTGATCTAATGATCTCTTGTGATCTTTGGTCAAGATTAGCAATATTTTTAAATAGTGCTGTATGATTTACTTCTTCATAATTATTTTTTTCGATAGTAAGTTCGGGGTTAAAAGAATTATCCTCCAAGAATTGACTTGGGGAAAATGCTTTTTCGTCATCTTCTTCGTCAGAAGGCAAGTCAAATGGAGTATCAGTTGAATTAAGTCTATTTTCCATATGCATTACCTCTCTAAAAGGAACATCTAGGTCTTCGGCAATTTTTTTTGCTTCTTTATCTGTTAACCAGCCAATATTTTTCTTTTTACTTCTAAGATTAAAAAATAATTTTCTTTGTGCTTTAGTTGTAGCAATTTTTACTACTCTCCAGTTTTTAAGAATAAACTCATGTATTTCAGCTCTTATCCAGTGAACAGCAAAGGATACGAGCCTTACTCCTTTTTCTGGGTTAAATTTTTTCACCGCTTTTAAAAGGCCTAAGTTTCCTTCCTGAATAATATCTGCTAATGGAAGGCCATAACCTGCATATGATTTGGCAATATGAATTACAAACCTTAAATGTGAAATTACAAGTTTATGAGCAAGCTCAACATCCTCTGTTTCATAAAATTCTTTAGTAAGCTCTAGCTCCTCTTCCCGCGAGAGTATTGGAGTAGAGTAGACCTGAGCTAGGTATCTGTCTAGATCAGAGCCCGGGTTTGCTAATGCTAATGCATAACTCATATTTATATATTACTATAACCATTGTTTATTGTAAAACCAATGGGAGAGTATATTACCACTATTTTTTCCATTTTTTCAAGGTATTTTGACGTTACTTTGATGCAAAAGTTCATTAGAATATCAGCATATTATGAGCAATGAAGATCGATTAAATAAACTACGAGAAGGTTTACTTCTCCTAAGCAGACATCGTGAAGTTGTTTTTTCTTTTCATGAAACTTTTGAGCATGTAGATGAACTGCTGCTGATTGTTGATGAATTGCTAGATGAAGAATCTAAGAAACAGCAAAAGTAAAAGTATTATTTTCAAAACTTCTAAATTTGAAGCCCATTGAGGAAAATTCATGAATCTGATCTGTGGATTGAATTCTATTTTTAATTAAAAATTTTGCCATTTCTCCTCTTGCTCTTTTTGCAATGACTCCTACCACTCTTTCCTTGCTTCCAGAAATGGAAAGGAATCTAAAATTAATTACTTTTGACGGATCTATAAATTTCTTGATCGAGGAAAAGTATTCTTCCGAAGCTAGATTAAAAACAATTTCTTCGTTGGCCTCTAATTTAATTTGATTTGCTATTTTATCTCCCCAAAACTCATATAAATTATTTGAATTTCCTATTTTGTATTGCGTTCCCATCTCAAGTCTATATGGATTCATTTCATCTGAAGGGCGAAGCACTCCATATATGCCAGACAAAATCCTAAGGTGTTGATTCATATAATTAATTTCATCTTTTTCAAAGTTTCTTGCATCCAGGTGTTTAAATACATCGCCTTCAAATTGAAAAATAGCTCTTTTTTCTTCCAAACCATTAACCCCCCAATTTTTAAATCTATCCGCATTAAGTTCTGCGATGCTATCACTTACATTCATGAGATTAATAAGATCAGTTTTGCTGAGCTGCGCCAAATTTGTAGCTAAGAGTTTTGCTTCCTTATCAAAAACTGGGCTTGTTGCATTAAGTATTATGTCGCAAGCCTTGCTGCTAAGTCTTTTTGCTGGTGAAATTACTATCATTATTATAATCCTGCATTATTAAAATCTAGAGCTCTTTCTGCTCTATAGCTAGACCTTACCATAGGTCCAGAAATAACTTCAAGAAATCCATAATCTAAACCTTTTTGTCTATATTTTTCAAATTGTTGAGGCGTAACCCATCTATCTACTGGGTGATGGTTTAGTGTTGGCCTTAAATACTGCCCTAAAGTGACAATATCAACTTTATGATCCCTTAAATCTTTATAAGTCTTGTAGATCTCCTCATCTGTCTCTCCTAAACCGACAATAATGCTTGTTTTAGTAATAATTTTAGGATTCATTTGTTTTGCAAATCTCAAAACTTTTAGTGTCTTACTGTATCCGGCTCTAGGATCTCTAATTGGATGGGTTAGTCTTTCAACAGTTTCTATATTTTGAGCAAATACTTTGATAGGAGAATCAATAACTGTCTTGACTGCTTCTTTGGAGCCATTAAAGTCTGAGGTTAAAACTTCAACTTCGATGTTTCTGTCTTTTTCTTTTATAGCATTTACAGTATTAGCAAAATGTTGAGCACCGCCATCTGGAATGTCATCTCTATTAACGCAAGTTAGAACAATATATTTAAGATTCATTAGAGCTATGGTATTAGCTATTTTTTCTGGCTCATCCTTATCAAGCCACCCATTTGGGTTGCCAGTATTCACTGAACAAAATTGACACGCTCTTGTACATGTATCTCCCATCAACATAAATGTTGCAGTTCCTCTAGACCAACATTCTGAAAGATTAGGACATTTTGCTTCTTCGCAAACTGTACTCAAATGTAAATCTTTTACTTTGTCCTTAATAAGAGTGTAATTTTTATTTGCTTGGCCGGCTGTCATTCTAATCCAATTTGGTTTTTTTTCTCTATCAATCAATGAATATGAATTTGCCTTCATGCCATCTTTAACAGACTTCACTCCGGCATGATTGGTTATCTTAACTGTTGGAATAATATCTCTCATTTCTTTGTTATAAGCTCTTTATATCTATCTATCAAGTCAGATATAAGTTTATTAACATTAATATCTATATAATCTGTTAGATTACAAGCCTGAACATCTAATCCGCAAGGCTTTATTGAGTTAAATGTAGATAAATCTGTATCAAAATTTATGCTTAGGCCATGATAGGAATAATTTCTTCTTATTCTCATACCAACTGAGGCCAATTTTTTGTGTTCTATATATATTCCAGGATCTTTAAGGTTAATTTCATTTTTTAACCCATAAACATTTAGAACTTCAGAAGTTTTTACTAAAATGTTTTTTGTTAGGTCAGTTGGTTTAAAAGGCACGTCTTTTAAACTCAGCATAAAATAAAAAATGTTTTGTCCTGGACCATGATAAGTGGTCTTTCCACCTCTGTCTGTCTTAATTAATGGTGGAAATGATTCCTTATTTTCCTTAATTCCTTTCTCACTGATACCAATTGTAAAGACTGGTTTATGCTCTAAGACCCAAATTGAATGGTATTTAGGTTGAGATTCTATAAGCTGTTTCATTTCTTTGATACAAGGCTCATAGTCAACTAAGCCTTTATGTTCAATTTTCAATTCCATTAAATTTTTTCTAGATTTGCATAAGCTGTTACCAGCCATTTAGTTCCTGCTGTATTGAAATTAATCTGCATCCTTGATGCATCACCTTGTCCTTCAATGCTTAGCACAACACCTTCGCCAAAAACTTTATGTTTTACAATCTCTCCTAG
>CEOJ01087870.1_pt1 | contig 15595 bp, 7 predicted proteins | sample 530281 | NCBI WGS metagenome assembly CEOJ01 (sample SAMEA2619879, study PRJEB7988) | marine metagenome | isolation source: saline water (ENVO:00002010), including | reverse complement strand
TCGTATTCTTTTGCTTCCTTCTGTACAATTACAACAGCATTGATAACGTCACGAATTCTTTTTACATCCGCAACGTCACCATCAGTGTAATTGTATGTTACCCAGTAAGTTGACTCTGTTGCAAAATCATATTTGATTTTCTTTCGTTGGCACAAATACTTGTCATTGTTATAGAGAAGTAAGTGTTCAATTTCATCTTTACCTGGGTCGTGCCACTCTGAAGAGATTGCAGGTAGCACAACATCTTCCCATGCTTTTTCATCAACAAAAGTAGTTTTACCACCAAGAGCAACACCACCAAGGGTAACAGCTTTTTCGGCAAAATTTAACTCCATGACAGATTCTTTTGGTCTAATAGTATTAGCCCAAAATTCTCTTACCTCATCCTCGGTTGGTTGTTGATAGAAATATTCTGCCATTATGGAACCCTGATATACCAGCCAGTCAAAATATATTTATCTTGAGTAAAGACTGTGTTGCCTTTATGCACATGTGTCATAGATGCAGGCCAAACAACAACAGTACCTGCAGTAGGTTGAATTCTTCTACGTTGATACAAAAATTCAGTCTCTGCCTCACCCTCTGGCATATCATTCAAATAGATTGCCCATACAAGTTCTCTCGCATGATGTCCAAATCCAGAGTTTTCATAATGCCACATGTGATAACCACCGCCAGGTGGTGTCTTTTGCATCTTACAATCTTCAGAGATAAACTTACCAGTCTTCAACTGATCATACTTTTTAATGTAATGCTGCACACATGCAGTTAAATACTGGTTTGCTTCATAATTTAATGATGCATCAGAATAATTCAACAACAAAGATTCGTCCCTTCTGCCAAGACTTCCTTGATTAAATTGAGTTGTCCCATCCATAAGTTCTTGTTCTTTTGGATCGGGATGCTCAACAACAGAACCATGCGATCTAATCTGCTCAAAGTGCTCAATAAACTTATCACAACGCACTTTTGGCATAAAGTTTTTCCAAACACCAATAAAATCTTTAAATTCAGACTGCGTAATATTTTCGTCCTCCATCAATTCGATGGGACGAATAGGTTGCACCGCCATAATCTACCTCAGTATGCTTTAATAATATACTTGACTCGATAGTATTTAGTCAATAGGGAAATATTGTCTTGTGGAACTAAAGATGGTGTTGGGATAACTTGTTTTGATAAATTTAATGCAAAAGTTGCCTCGTTTGCTGTTAATGCAAGTTCAGTTTGTGAGAAATTAATAGTGGTTGTTGTATTTGTAGCAAGACCACCTGCTGCAGTTCCCGCACCAGTAGTATTTCCCCATCCATATACATTTGCGCCATCACCAAAGTCAGATCCCTCTTGAATATAATGCGAGTGAGATAATAGTGTGCCTGGGTTAAACACGCTAACGTTAGCAGATACATTATTACATAAAACACCAGCAGTATATCTGTTACCTCCAGGAAGACCAGGAACACCATTTTGTGGATCACCTGGCCAATAGTTGTTAAAAGATGCGTTAAATTCTCCACCAGGAGCAACAACACTATTGTAACCAATTTGAGGATATGTTGTAGATCCAATTTCACCAGTTCCAATAGCATAGAATGCACCACCAGTAGGAGGAGAACCCCAAGGAACCCAACCAACAGGCACCTGATCTGCTTGTCCACTAATAATCACATGTTCATGCTGTGGAACATTAACAATAATATCTTTTACTGGTCCAATATCTGCTTGAATATTTCCAACAATATTATAATTTACTTCTCCACTAATTCCTTCTGCACCAGTAGTTACTAGAGTGCCTAGTTTAAAGAACTTACTGTCACTTTGACCAGTTCCACTATATACTTGCTCATCTGGTGGGTCACCTTGAGCATCAATCTTATCAATGTACCAGTTTCCTCCACCAGAACCAGCAGTAAATGCATCACCAGTACCAGAAGAACTTAAATCTGGTGCATTATATGTAATGAGTGTTGGTGATGATCCTGTATTACCATCCACGTTACCAGTACCATGCAATCTTCTATTTTTATAGTTGGGAAGATTAAATGATCCTGAATATGTTTTAGTGTTGCCCGTTTTAACGACCTGAGCATTACCACCATATGTGTTACCAATAACATCCCATAGATCTGGATAGTCTGCTGCCTGCAAAGTATCACCCTCACAAACAATCCAACCAGGAAATCTAGATGACAAAGAACCACTAAGATCTCCCCAGTTTCCATTCTTATCTCTAAAGATAGTCATGACAGTTCCTAGAGCCATGCCATCTTCTTTCTTATTCCTAACACTGTACCAATGTCCAGGTTGGATATTATCAGCACTATCATACGTAGTGACTGTCCAAGAAGTATTATATGCCATGTTATCCGACTGTTATTGAAATAGAAACAGGAGTACCAAGAGATGCGCTAGTTGTTATTCTGAGTCGCAGTGTCTCACCATTATTTATTGATCCCGATGTAACCCATGGTCCACCATTGATCTGCATTTCACCGCCACTAATAGCAATTGGAGATGGAGATGTGATACCAAATATTTGAACCACATTACTATTCACAAGAGTATTTGGTGGTTGATTGTCTTTATCAATGAAACTAAATGCATCTGGGTCAATATCACCAGCAGTTGTAGTAACCACTTTCCAATCATCCGATAGTTGATTCAGCGGAAGATTTCCAATAGTAACAGTAGTTTCTACTTCACCTCCAGGTTCTGTGCTAGACAACAAACGTAACTGCAAAGTGTCATTAACACTGATATTTCCACTGGTTACCCATGCTCCACCATTAATTCGGAAATCTCCATTAGTTACGGTAACAGCAGCAGGAACATTTAATCCTGTAATTGTTAAGATGTCACTAGTAATATAAGTATTTGCTGTTACATCTAACTTATCAGTAAAATCAAAGAAGTCTGGGTTATCATCAGCAGTAGTAACATTAGTGACATTCCATGTAACAACTGGTCCACTACCAACAGATACACCAGTTTGTACAGAGTCACCTAACGCATCGCTAGTCAAAACTCGCAACGCTAAAGTTTCTCCATTATTAATTAACTTTACCGCAGTGCTAAAAGGTCCACCATTTACAGAAGATTCAGCACCACTCAGTGGGGTACTAACTGTACCAATAACATTGAGTCCACTAATTGTAACCAGATTACTAGTAACATATGAACTAAGTGGGGCATCAACTACATCATTGAATGAAAAAGCATTTGGTACGTTTACTGGTTCTTGTTTTGTAAATATACTCCAAGTTGTATTTGTAACACCAACAGAAATTGATGATTCTTTTTCAGTGCCATATAGTGACGAAGAATCCATCCTAACTCGTATGGTATCGCCATTGCTAACAGTTTGCATAGCACTTGAATAAGCACCACCATTTACAGACAACTCAGCACCATTAGTGACAAAAGCATTTACACTTATACCAAGTCCACTAATAGTAACAATTTCTGTCTCATACATTGTTGATAATTCTGCATTTTGAATACTAGAAAATGCAAATGTATCTGCAACATCATCTGGTCCAGTAACATTTACCGTAACAGTTTGCTGAGCAAAAGCACCACCACCAGATACTGTTAGAGTATATGTGGTTGTTTCTGCAGGACTGACAATAGATGTAAACTGTTGTCCTACAGGAACAACACCAACTCCTTGGTCAATTTCTGCTGCTGTAGCAGTTTCATTACCATTGAATAATGTACTCCATGATAAAACTACAGCTTCTCCTTCCAAAATATCTGTATCTGGTGAATCATCATTTGCTCTAAAATAAGCAATAGTAGGAGGAATTGTAAAACTCACAATCGCATAACCATTATTATTGTTAGTAGATTGAGAATCTAAACTAAAGATAGTATTGTTATATGCAGATCCTCCACCACCACCAGAAGATCCACCAAAAGAATTATCTACACCAGCACCACCACCGCTGCCAGCGGAACTACCGCCACCACCGCCGCCGCCTCCGCCGCCGTCACCACCACAATTAGCTCCACCATTTCCAGTTGCTACACCAACGGCACCAGCACCTATACCACCACCAGCAGATGCTCCATTAGTACAACTACGGTTCCAGGAACCGCCACCGCCGCCACCTCCACCGCCGAGGTTACAAATCCACTGATTAAGTCCTACATCAAATACACCAGAAGCAGCGCCACCGCCACCACCTGATCCAGACCATCCACCACCTAAACTATCTCTTCCACCCGCTCCACCGTTTCCAGCAACAGATACCCCACCAACGCCGCCTGGTTTGTTTCCAGGAGATCCAGAAGCACCATTAGATCCTTGAGTGCCAGCATAAATGGTAAGTTGTCTACCCTCAGAAGATGGTAAAATTTCAAAAACTCCAACTCTACCACCTGCACCTCCACATCCTCCACCACCAGCATCAGATCCACCAGATCCTCCACGACCAGCAGCAAGAGTTAAGTATGCTGTTACATTGGGAGGAATACCAACGGCATGAGTGCCAGTTCCATATACAGTTGTAGTTCCTGCTCCAGTTCCAGCATCAGGGGCAATAACAATGACTCTAATAGTATCAGTAGTTGTACCACCAGCACCAGTAGCAACAATTGTATAATCAGTGGAAACTGTAGGAGAAACTACTTGAGTATCGATAGCAGAAACTGCAACACCATTCAACGTTATACTGGTTGGATTGTCTGCAGGAACACCAGCAGTAACTTCCCATGATAATGTTGTGCTTCCCCCAGTTACAACTACTGCAGGATTAGAACTGAATTGTACGTTTGGTGGATCACCTGAGTCAAATGTAATATAAAAATAACCATCATTTCTATTATTAGGAATAGATGCTTCAGCAGTAATAGCACACGTAGGAACTGCTAGAGAATTATAATATCCTCCACCACCATTTCCTGCTCGTCCAGGAATGTGGTTACCTGCAGATGACGCGCCACCACCACTTCCTCTAGGCACTCCGCCACCGCCTCCACCAGATCCTCCATTAGACTGAATACCACTACCACCATTTAATCCATTTCCAGCGTTGGTAAAATTAGTAGTAAGATTGGTGTTGTATGTAGGAACTTGTCCACCATAATCAACCGCACATCCACCACATCCACCACTTCCTCCAGCGACAGCAAGAACGGAACCAAGACCAACAGCAACTAGAGCAGATGCTCCACCACCACCAGAACCACCACCGTCAGTTACCCAAGTCTCGCCGCCTGCACCGTATCCACCAGATCCACCAGAATAATAACCAGATCCACCACCAACACCAGCACTAAATCCAAAATTATTACTTGCAATATTTCCATTATCACCAAGATAAACAGTAATAGTTTGACCACCGACAACTGCAGGATCCAAACTCCCAGTCATATATTGACCTTGAGGTGCAGTTTGATATGGAGATGGAGTTAACACTCCCCTTAGATCTATAGCACCGAGAGCATCACCACCTTTTGCACCACGAAGTATAAAACTTACGTTTGTAGCATTTGCTGGAAAGTCAAATGTATGAGTTCCTGGTGTAGTGAATTCGTATGTCTGAGTTGCCATTATCCTATCGTAATACTCATGGTCTTTGCTGTTGATAATGTAGGAGCAGTCAAAATTCTAAGTTGTAATGTATCACCATTGTTTAAATTACCAGTTGATACCCAATTGCCACCATTTAATCTAAATTCACCATTCGTGATACTGATTGGTGATGGACTAGTAATGCCAGAAATAAGAACTGTATTACTAAGTACAAGAGTATTTGGTGGTTGATTATCTTTGCCAACAAAATAAAATGCATCTGGTATCAAGTCACCAGCAGTTGTGGTAAATACTCGCCAGATGTCAGTAAGTTGTGTGAGTGGAGAATTCCCAATCGTTACATTAGTATTTACCTCACCACCAGGGTCAGAACTAGATGTCAACCTAATTTTTACTTGCTGATTATTAACAATTGTGGTAGCAGATCCATATGATGTAGTATTACCACTAGTTGGATCATATACAACAATGCTAGCATTTGAATTAGAACATGAAATATTTGTTGGTACGTTAATACCAGTAATAGTTACATACTCACTCTCGATTAATGTATTAGGTTGTTGATTAATTTTATCTAAGAAATCAAAAAAGTCTGGACTATTATCAGCAACTGCTACATTAGTCACGTTCCAAGTTCTAGCAGCACCATCACCAACAGTTATTTGTGTGCTTTTTAATTCACCAAGAACATTACTAGTAAACACCCGTAACTGTATAGTTTCTCCATTCGCTATTGTTTGTGGTAGATTAGTCCATGAACCTTGATTTACTCTACATTCAAAATCAGTATTACTAGGAGAACTTACAACTCCCTGTGTAATACCAGTAATAGTTACAGCGTTACTTTCAACATAAGATAAAATTGGTGCATCAGTTACATCATCAAATTCAAATGGATTTGGTAATGTTGCAGGTTCTGTCTTTGTAGTAATATTCCATGTTGATGAAGTATCGCCAATACTAATAGATGCTGTTTTCTTTGTTGCAAAAAGACTAGATGCAGGCATCCTTACTTGTAGTGTGTCTCCATTATCAATACCTGTAATAGTTCCAGAAGTCCAAGCACCACCATTTAACCTAATTTCAGAATCATTTGTTGAAAATGCATCAACCAACGTTTCTATACCAGTAACGGTGATAAAATTAGACTCATAAAGAGTAGATACTTCGGCATTTGAAACAGAATTAAATGCATATGCATCTGGTGTGTCATCGTATTCCAATAAAGTTACATCCACTGTTGCATTCAACGTAGTTCCATCTATACCAGTAGAAGTTAACGTATATGTTGTATCCGTCAGTGGAGCACTAATAACTTTTTGTCCAACGCCAATAGGAACAGTTCCAACACCATTGTCTATACTAACACCAGTAGAAGTTTCAATACTATTAAATAAAGTGCTCCATGAAAAAACTACAGCTTCGTCTAGATAAACAGGACAAGTTGGTGACTTATCATTAGCCCTAAAATATGATATTGTATGTGGAACAGGGATTACATCAATAGTAACAAAAGAAGTCGCAGATTGTCCACATAAATTAGTAACTGTGAGTGTATAAGTTGTTTGTACTGTTGGTGCTACAACTAATTGAGAAAGAGATGCTACATTGGTGCCATTAATCGATATGCCTGTTATATTATCACCACCATAAGTCCATGTTAAAATGGCACTATCAGATCCTGTATTTACAACAGAATCTTTATTTGTACTTAAAGACGCAGAAATTGGACTGCACACTGGAGGACAGAATCCAGTTCCTCCCCAAACATGCTGCAAACTTAAATTATCTCTAGCAATTCGATCCGTTCCTACAGCATTAGTATAAATCTGATTGCGGATATAAGTAGAGGTTCTATTATTAGCTACCCAGTCATAAACATAAAATTCTACACCAGTTAGTCCACCATCCCATTCACCATATCTACCAAAAAGAGAATAATAATATCCAGATACGGTATTACGCTTAGTATCATTACCATCAATAGGAGCACCAACGCCAGGAATCCAAAAGTTTGGATGATATTGGCAAGTGCTTCCCCCATTTACATAAAAGTGTCCTGTATTATATCCCATCTTATCCTATCGTTATACTAACGCTTTTATTTGTGCTTACAGTAGATGGAGTAAGCATTCTAAGTTTTACAGTATCGCCATTACTTACATTACCTGTAAATGCCCAAGGACCATTATTAATAGATGCTTGACCATTAGTAACAGTAAATGGAGATGGTGATGTAATACCTTGAATTAAAACAGTGTTACTCTCAACATATGTATTTGGGACTTGATCGTCTTTATTAATAAAATAAAAAGGATCTGGTATGATATCACCAGCGGTTGTAGTAATAACTTTCCATGTTGTTGTCAATTGTTCTAGTGGAAGATTTCCTACAGTAACATCAGTTTCCACTTCACCGCCAGGGTCAGGACTAGATGTTAAACGAACAGACAAAGATTGTCCGTTTGTTATAGTTTGAGGACTACTATTATAAGCACCACCTGCAATAGAGATTAATGCACCATTTGTAGTAGTAACAGTAGTAGGAACATTAATACCTGTGATAGTAACCGTATTACTATTAATTGGTGTAGAAGCAGCTTGATCTACAGCATCCGTAAACTCAAAATAATTAGGACTACCATCAGCAGTGGTTTTATTTGTGACACTCCAGTTAACTGCTGCACCTGCACCCACACCGATTGATGTAGTTTTAGTATCACCAAGTGCAGAAGTAGTAGTATTTAACCTCAACCGCAACTTTCCACCATTTGTAATAGTCTTTGCATTACCACTCCATGCACCACCATTAACTTGACTTTCAAATCCATCTGCAGCTCCTGATGGAGCAGACACTGCAACAGTTTGTGTAATACCAGTAATCGTTACTTCATTACTAGTCACAATGCTGTTTGGATCAGCACCTGTAACATCATTAAAACTAAATGTATTTGGAATCTGCGCTGGTTCCGACTTCGTAGTAATACTCCAAGATGCACTAGCAGAACCAACACTCACAGAAGTTGTTTTTTTAGTTATATAATTGCCAGAGGATGTCATCCTCACTCGCACTGTGTCACTATTGTTAATTGTTTTATTTGATGTACTAAAACCACCACCATTTTTCGATGTTTCAGCACCATTTGTTGCACTAAGAGTTACAGATGTCTCAAGACCAGTAATAGTTACAGTATTACTAGTGTATGAAGTAGAAAGTTCTGCATTAGATACACTGTCAAATGCAAAAGTATCTGGATCACTATCTGGAACCAGCATTTTGACTACAAAATCTTCAAAAGCTTCTCCAGTAGCACCATTTACCTTCAATCTATATTGTTGTTCTGATGTTGGACCAGGGTTTACAGTATAAGTGCCATTTAATAGATTTCCACTAGGAATTGTATAAAAAAGATTTTCCCCTGGCATCGTATAAATTGCACCAGATGTAGCAGTTGCAAAACTGCCCAATGCAGTGCTCCAAGAAAAAGTTACTGGATCTCCAGGAAAAATATCAGTATCAGCTGACTCATCATTTCCTCTAAAATATTGAATATTTGTAGGAACCTCGCCATAAACTCTTATTCGTGAAATGCCATATCTATCTCCAGCGTTTACATTACTAGAATAGATACCACCACTTCCTGCAAATTCTGGTTGCTGAATACTAAATGCATACAACTGCCAAAGGAACAATCCGCGATTTGCAGGAGGAATTTGCACAGTTACGCTAAACCAACCTCCCCCACCTTGAACATCTGGGAATGTATATCCACCATCCTTACCAGAATATGCAACCAATGTTGCTCCTGTACTACCTCCAGTAGAGCACTTAATATAGAGGGATTCTCCAAAGTTATTAGGTCTTTCTCCACCGTTAAAGTCACTACCAACAATAACATCAATGATCATATACTCCATAGAGGTAGTATTCATGAGCCATTGAGCTGTGCGGTTAACAACATAGAAAGAACTATTAAATGTACCAATACTTAAACAGTTTCCTCCAGTATTAGTAGCAAATCCACCCAATTCACCTGTTCCACAAGCACCAGAAACACCATAACAATTGCCATAAATGGCACATCCATCCAGATAATCATTGACTCCAGTGAAATCCCACCCTGTGTTTCCTGGTATAAGAGTATAGATTAGTTGTGCCATCTTAGAATTTAATAATATACTCAACCAAAATAAAAGGTTGAATACTTTCTGGTAGTTCTGTTACTGTCTTTGTTGATACGTTAATAGTAGTTTGTATATTATCTGCTGGTACGTTAAATGTTGGGAAAGAAAAAGCAAAATTATTACTGTAATCTGTAGAAATAGGCCATTCTAATTTATGAGCGTGATTCGATGAGGCAGTATTTGTAGGATTTCCAGAACCTTCAAGAGAATGCCCAGCAAATACATTTTGCGTTCCATCTCCTTTACCATCTGCACCAACTTTAAAGTTTCCTGTATAGTTCAAAACTTTTTGGTTTGCAGCATGACCATGTGCTTGGAATGCCTGTTGATCAAGAATAGTTTCTGCCGTTAACTTATCTTCTGGGGGTGTGAATTTCGAGTTACCCAACAAATCAATATTATTTTGTCCAGTAACTGTAAAATTTCCAGTATAACCAATAGTATCAGAAGTTCCAATATTTGAAGTAACAACAACTTCGGCACCAACTCTGGGTTTACCAGCAAAGTTTTCTGTTGCTGTTTGAAGCAAAGTTAGGTCTGTATATGTACCAGTTGCGAGTCCAGGTTTTAAATACTTAGATCCAAGATCAGGCAACTGGAATTGATCTTCTGTTAAAGTTTGATCTGGTTTTCTAAATTTGCAAGCGTCTCCCACTCCTATAACAGCAGCAAGTTCTGGATATAAAGCTGCTGCTATAATTGATCCATCACATCGTAAAAAACCTGCAGGAATTTTTGATTTCCAAGTGGTATCGCCAGGATCATTTGCTAATGGCAATGTTGTAGTGAAGACTTGAATACTCCCCACAATTCCACCATATTTTCCTCTTTCTCTTGCGTAATTTGCCATTAGTATGCTCTGATAATGTACAAACAGATTAGTGATGGTGTTGCTGGAGCAACATTAATATTAAATGCATCGGGAATATTGTCTGGAACAACGTTAGAGATAACATTAACATTAACAGTATTTGGTAGTCTTAAATTTGCTAGATCAAAGAAAACCTCAAATGGTTCATGTGAGTGAGATTGAATGATAAGATCCTGACCAGCGGGAGTTGTAGTTTGGTTAAAATCAATCGCGTCTCTATTAAACAAAGTTTTAGTAAAAGCAACAGCGTCTCCGCTGTTAGCACCACCAGGATCCCAGTTTCTTTGTGGAATATTTGAAGTGCCACCACCACTCATATACAATAATGTATCGCCATTTTGGAACTGTTCGTCCATACTATATGATGGAGGATTTCCTTGGTTTTTTCTAATCAAATAACTATCATCACCAAACCAGTTTGCAATTGGAGAACCTTGCACTTCGTTTGCTTTCAAGTTATATGTTGGGTTTTCACCACCAACATTACAAATAAACACTCCAGGTTGTCCACCACCAAATCCTTGCTGGTTTGTATATTGAATTTCTAACTGTGCTTGGACCTTACCATAATCAAGTTCGTCAAAGTCAGCACGAGAAATACGATAATTGACTTCACCCCAAGTAGCAACACCTGCTCCAGGTTTTGTTCCACTAGAACCACCCTGGTAAATTGTATCAAATGTTGTGGTGTGACTATGAATTCCTGTATGTTTTCTTCCTAATTTTCTAGATGAAATATATACCGTCTTGGCACCAAATGTATCATTTAACTCAGCACCAGTTAATTTTCCACTAAAATCATTTTCTGGTGTATAGGCAAATTCAATATCTGTATAAACACTAGGTCCATCATCTGTACCATTATCAAAATTTTGACCGATCAAACTTTGACTACTGCCAGTCTCAACCAAAGCAGCAAGTGCCTCTGTAGTATCAGTATCATTACTATTATCAAAATATGATGCTTCAATATCTACCAAAGCACGCTGATTGATGTTAGGTAAGAAAATACCACCACCATAATTTGGAAACGTTCCTGTAAGGTTATCATCACCATAATTTCCACCAATCATCTGAGTAAGAAGTGGATAATCACCCGCTTCTAGTCTCTGACCATTACAAATCAACCACCCTGCAGGAATAGCGGTCAAGTCGCCGCCCCATGGCATGATAGTGCCAATGGCGGCGGCTTTCATCGTTTTTAGTAGTCCGTAAGTTGCCATCTTTTTTCGTCTATTTTCCGTGGAAAAATTTTTTCAGAATATATGGAATTAGATTTCCATTAACCACCAACCTTGTAGGTTGCTTGGGATGCCAGATGGTTGACCACTGTTGAGTGTTGCTCCAGCATATACAAGACCAAATGCAGCATTTGGTGTAGTAACAATCAATTCACCACCATCATAACCAGAGAGGTTTACACCAGCAATTGCATTAGATGTATTGGTAGAATCACCAGCGATGGGGATACCATCAGGTGCTCTAAAGATCATTCTAACATTATACGTTAGAGCGCCACCAATATCAACAACTCTGATCATATCACCAGTTACCGCATTGGTAGGTAACTTAAGAACGAGGTTGGAAGATGCCTTGACAAAGAGGTTAATGTTAGGTGCAACTACACCAGCATCACCAGAAACTGTTGAGACATACTCCCATCTTCTAGCGCCAGTAGCACCGAAGTAACCATCGATTCCACCTAGATCAATTGTTCCATTGTTATTTACACCGAATCTCAAAGTGGTTCCGTCGTTGACGGTAAGATCACCACCATTCAACTGAACATCACCCGAGAAGAGATTAGTTCCAGTTCCCTGAGTCTCAATGACACCAGCAATTGTTAGATTGCCGTTACCATTAACAAACTGCAATCTGTTATTAGCACCCGTGTCATCCTTAACAAGGATATCACCACCCTTCATTGTTAGGGTTCCAGTATCACCATTGACTACGAACTCATCAAAGTCAGAACCAACAGATAGATCACCAGCAAGTTTAGTGTCACCATCAGAAGAATCAACTTCAAATGTTACGTTGGTGCCGTCAGTAATAGTTAGTTTTCTATCTTCATTTGACGAAGTACCAGTAAGTAGAATGTCATTTCTAACTTCAGTTGGACCTTCAATTGTAGTCTGACCAGTAGTGGATAGAACTTCAAATACTGTGAATGCAGTTGGTTCTGCACCATCATTAATTCTCAATCCCTGAACGTTCTGTGAATCAGAAGAAACAGCGGTAACATCAAAGAGTTCAGTATCAGAGAGTCTTAAGATGTCAGTAACATTAATCGATCCACCAAATTCAGCAGTCGTAATAGTTACTGAGTCACCAGCAGTTCCATTGGGAACAACAGATGTTGTGAAACTGACGTTCTCTTGCTTAGTTAGTTTGACGAGTGGGCAGTTATCTGGATGATCAAGTTTAAGAGTTGTGCCCTCTTGTGCTCTCTCAACCTCAACTCTAATACCCTCAGGATCAGTAACAAGAGATGGGTTAATGATGTCAACAACTCTTAGAATTTCAGAATTGACTTGATCATCAACCTGTGCTCTGTCAACCAAAATTAAATCGCCAATTGCCAGATCAGCAGTACCAATTGGTTGATTGAGTGGTAGGTAATATGTACCTGCTGTTGCATCTTCCACGAAAGAAGCACCACCCCAGTTTGCAGCACCTTGAGCATCAACAGTCTTATTGATTTCAACACGCTTGTAGATGTCAATGTTTAGATCATCTAGTCCACCAAGTGGGTGTTGCTGAACGGTAGTACCAAAGATACCTCTGGTTGCTGTTAGTTCACCAGCAGAAAGACCACCAAACAGTGTAATGTTTCCATCAACTCTCTCAGATGCCTTAACATAGAGACTATTGTTAATGGTTGTGGTTCCTGCGTCAGCACCGATGCTTAGGATCGAACCAGTACGGCAAAGGTCAATCTCGTTAGAACCACCAGATGCACTGAAGATCTCCAGTTTTGGTGTAAAGGAGTACATCTTGGTAACACCAGTAGAAGGTGTACCGAGTTGAATATCACCATCAACTTTCAGTCTTGCGTTGCGGATATTGAATAGTGAGTTTGGATTAGCAAACGCACCACCCATGAAGATCTGTGAGTTGTATGCAACATCGCTTGCAACAGTACCAATATCAATTACAGAGTTCTGAGACTTGCTGTGGATATAAAGCAAACTGGTAGTTGCTTCGTCGCCAAACTTAAGAATCTGAGAAGGAGCATTGTTACCAATGTTGATGGATTGCTGTGGTGCATCATCATATGAATTAGCAATAGACAGTGTAACTGCTTCTGGGAATAGATCAACCGTTGCAGTTGATGGTGCTAAGGTAAATGTACTGCTTGGAGTATCAATAACACCATTGTCAATAGTTAATGTTTGAGTAAATCTTACATCACCATCTACAACAAACGTTTTGTTGAGTATAGCATCAGAAGATGAGACATTAACACCAACTCTCTGTAGATCGGTTGCAACTCTGAGTGTTGCAATAGCATCAGGGTTATCTCTATCACCACCAACCCAGAAAGCATTACGCTCACCTGTTGCAGTTTTATTAATTAGAGAACCAGATGGTTCGTTGAGATAGTTGTTAATAGTTCTACCAGTAATCCAAGTAGTACCAACAACATCCAAGTTTGCCTTTGGATCAGTATGTACATCAACAAATGCTGTCTCGTATGCAGTATGTGCAGAAGCAGCAACAGTGTTGATACCCAGTCTGTAATCACCAATGGTCTCAGTCTTAGTTCTTAGTGTCTCACCACCAAGAACACCAACTTCCTTCCAGTTAGCAGTAGAGAACTGCATAGTGGGAGCAGCAGTGCTACCGTTGATTGGAGTACCAGCGTTAGATACAAGGTTTGCCCATGTTGGATTGGTAGTAGGAGAATCTAATACACCATCACCATCATTGTCATAAGATACACCAGAGATAGACTCACCAACAGTAATGTAGCAGAAGCTATCACTTGGATCGAATGGAATTTGATTGCCACCAATAACTACATTGGTAGCAATATTGAATGTACCATTCAGTGTACCAACTGGATAGAAGTTTTCAATTCTGATAGCAGAAGTTTCTCTGAGTCCAAGAGAAGCATTGGTTATTTGTACACTGTTTACAATGTTCCAAGTAATCTTGACCGTAGTGGTTCCATTGAACTCAATGTTAAAGATCTCTCCATTAGGAATAGGAGTGAAGTAGTTTGCATAGATCCAACCAAGGGAACCAGACCTCTCAACAGAAGCACCCTTAAGTAGAACATCGCCATCTTGTGGTAATACAAATGAACCAGAACTACCATACTTGACATTCTGCTTGGAAGATAGTGCAGTACCACCCAATCCAGCACTGTACAAGGATGATTGGTTAGGAGTTACGTTTGTAGGTGTAGGACCACCTAACTCAAGTGTAGTATGTGTCTGGAATTTGTAAGACTGACCATTCTTTCTAGCATTGAGATGGAATATTGCTGCCTTAACTTCATTCTTACCAATGTAAATATCTCCACTCTGGCGTGGTACAAATGTAGTTCTATCAAGGGTAGGATCGTTCTTAGATCCATCAGGGTTCTCATTATCTACATTAGAAAGAATAACAAGTGGTGTATCTTGTAGGGTCAGATCACTGTTATTAACATTAATAGTAACTGGTGAGTTGAAGTTACTTACTAGTTCTCCGTCACCACCGTTGACTGTAATATTCTGATTGAATGTTACAGGAACCTCGAAGGTGGTAACGAGTGAACTGATATCATCCTCATCATCATCAGAGTCAATCAGTGCTGCTCTCTCTAGGAACTCTTCCTCACCAGTAATAGCATTGATCTTACGGTTACCAATGTATAGTTCACCATTAGAGTTAATACCAGTGTAGAAGACGATACCGCCGTCTTGGCGCTTCGCTTGAGCATAGTAGTCCTGAGTCGCCGTTAAGACGATCTCCTGACGTGCTGGGAGACCTGTGGAGTAGTTACCAGGACC